>Ga0190272_10000006_pt1 | contig 200409 bp, 156 predicted proteins | sample Popmic504T_FD_133746 | JGI IMG/M metagenome (GOLD analysis project Ga0190272, IMG submission 133746) | Populus adjacent soil microbial communities from riparian zone of Shoshone River, Wyoming, USA - 504 T | ecosystem: Environmental > Terrestrial > Soil > Riparian zone | place: USA: Wyoming... | reverse complement strand
TCTCCCCGATGGCCAGGAACGCCACCCGTCCCAGGTCGCCGTCGTCCTCCGTGAACGCCAGCTCCGAGGTCGCCGCGTATTCGACGATGGCGCAGTGGCGCAGGACGAGGGGAGGGGCGGGGGAGGAGCCGGTCACGCGGTCCAGTGTAACGGTGCCGGACGGGAAGCTGGCGTGCCTCGTGCCGTACACTGGCGGCGTGGCCATTCCGGAGGAGACCCGTGCCGATGCCGAGACTGCCGTCGCCGAGTTCTGCCGCCAGCACTCGTCGGCGGACGGCGCGGGCGCCGACGCGCAGCGGTACACCTACGCCTTCGAGACGAACGCCCTGGTGCTCATCGAGCAGCGGCCCTCCTTCCTGAAGGCCGGTGACTGGACGTCCAAGCCGATCGCGCGCTTCCGCTACTCCGAGGCGCGCAACCTCTGGTCCGTCTACTGGCGCGACGCCAACGACAAATGGCATCGCGTGTCGAACGTCGTCTCCGAGAAAAACATCCGGACGCTGCTGGATGTCGTGGTGAAGGACCCGGTGGGCGTTTTCTGGAGCTGATCGGGCCGATCGGCGGGCCGAAGCGCCGCCATCAACTGTGATCTTTCGCCTTTTCGCGGTTCTGATACGCCTCCACCACCGCCTCCAGCCTTTTGAGTTTCCGCGCCAGTTCCGGAGAGACGTACCCTGGCGGAGGTTTGTACATCGTCCCGTCCCGCTCGAGCCAATGTCCCCGGTCTTTTCCCGGCGCGGCCGCCGCCGGCGCGGGTGCCTCGGGTGCGGCCTTCTCGGGTACGGGTGCAACCGCCTCGGGTGCCGGTGTTCCGAGCGCGGTGAGCAGCCGTTGTGCGGCGGCCATCAGCTCCGTCGCTGCTTCCCGTACCGCCACCGGGTCGATGCCGCCGGCCGCGATCTCGACGGCGCCCAGGCTGAGCGAGCGCAGCTCGGGGAGCTGCGCCACGATCTTGCGAAGCGTCGAGACCGTGATGTTTCCCCCCTCCTCGAACTTCCGGAGCTGGCTCCGCGGAACGTCGGCCAGCTCGGCCAGTTTCACCTGCGTCAGGCCGGCTCGGACGCGCGCCTCGCGGATCTGTTGGTGCATCATGGAGTTGAGAATAGCAGCCCCCTGGCTGTTTTGGCATGCACGACTAAAAAGCACTGAGGGCAGGCGAACCGAGTCGCCTGCCCTCCCCAAAGCGGATCTGACGAAACTACGGGGTACGTTTGACCGTGGGGACGACGGGATCTCCCGCCGCCGCCTTCCGGCCGCTACGGCCGAGGGAGCGCTTCATGGCCGCGAGGTGCGGGACGAGCATCGCCTCGTCGCTCGGCCGATTGATGGCCTGCGCCACCTTGTAGACCTTCAGGGCCTTCTGGCTGGCGGTGGAGCGGCGGGCAGCGATCGCGTGCGCCAGCGCCCGCGCTGCGAGCAGCAGCTCCCTGACCAGCGGCGCGTAGGCACGGCTGTGGTCGACGGTGTCGCGCATTTCGGCCGCGCTGGCCTCGCTCGCGGCAACCAGGATCGAGTATGCCTCGAGAGCGACGGCGACGTCTTCGAGGAACTCGTCCGGGACGCCGGACGTGCCGTTGAGCTTCTTCCGCTCCGCGGGGTGAAGCACTGTTTTCGCGCCGGCCAGCTCCTGGACCGCGCGGACGCGCAGGAGGAGATCGCGGGCCGCGATCGTGTGAACGGACTCGGTGATGATGGGGGTGGGATCGACGAGGGGTAGTGACTGTGTCTTGGTATCCATAATCCTTCTCTGGTTAGGGTCGGTGTTGATCGGCTCCTTCCTGCGCAGGCTCCGGGGAGGGCTGCCACGTACCCGACCGCACATGGTTCCCGCCTCGGGGATGCGAAGAAGATAGTCGTGGATGCTATAGAAGTCAAGAGAATGTTTAAGCATCCAAAATCATCGCTTCCCGAAGGGAACTGTCCTTGAGGACCCGATCCGGTGGCGCGTGCACGGCGACCGGCTCGTCCCGCGAAGCGAACGCCTGTCCAAATTTAGCGACACTCGACCGCGTGAGAAGCGAAACGTTCGCTTCGGAAAGCGAACATGTTCGCTTCGCGAAGCGAACCTCTGTCCAAAATCAGCGACACTCGATCGCGTGGGAAGCGAAACGTTCGCTTCGGAAAGCGAACACGTTCGCTTCGCAAAGCGAAAAGTTCGCTTCGGAAAGCGAACACGTTCGCTTCGCACAACGAAACGTTCGCTCCGCACAACGAAACGTTCGCTTCGCACAACGAACGCCTCCGCAAAATCAGCGAAGCGTGAAGATCGAACCAGCACCCCGTCGCAGGCGACGCGCGAAGCGGAGGCGGCAAACCACCCCTACCGGCTAAGTACAGCTCGCCGGAACGCCCGCGCTGCCGAAGGCAGCACAAGATCTGTAGGCCCGGTCTTCAGACCGGGCACTCCGAGGCGTCCTGCATCCCAGTCCGCGAAGCGGGCGACAGAACAGGCAGTCCGAATGTACTCATGGGTATTGCGACCCATGAGGAAGTCCCTTTTCAATGTTACCTCGGAGCGGACGGTGTTGCTGGAAAGCGTCGTCTGCCGCCCGCTTTGCGGGCTCGCCCGGGGGCCATATCGCTTACCCGGCCTGAAAGGCCGGGCCTACAGATCTTGGGCTGCCTTTGGCAGCAGCCCGTCCTCGCCGGCGAAGACGCCCGCGTTCCGTTGGCCCTACCGCGGTCTGTTGGCCGGTCGAACGCGTTACTTCGACGGCGGCTCGTATTGCGGGACGTTGCCTCGGCGAAGGAGTCGTTCGAGCAGTGGCGCCGCATGAACGGACGTGTACATGAGGAAGCGATCCTGGCCGTTCACAGTCGCCTGGACCTGCAGGCATTCGAAGCAGATGATGAGCTCCGCCTTGCGGCCATCCGCGGTCCTCACCCGAAGCGCATGACCGGGATTGAAGCACGCGAACGGGTTCCCGGGATTCTCCGCCACTCCTTGCGCAACGGCGGCCAGGATCTGATCGCGGTGATCGGAGACGTCGGTCGCCCCCAGGATCGGATACCCGCCGATCCGTTCGCGGCCACGAATGTCTGCCGGCAACTCCGCATCCTCGAGCGGCACCCAGAAAAGACTCAGGAGCTGAATCTCCTTCGCCTCGCGGAGCACGGCTGCCACCGGCTCCGGCAGCGTCTTCGACGTCGGATCGTGATCCGACTCCTGCCCCGTCACCCCGGCCCCGGCGACATCCACGATCTCCGCGGGCTTCTCGGTACAGGCCAGCAGCAGCAACACGGCGGCCACACAGGGAAAGCGCCTCATGGGCACAGTCTACCAACGGCGACGAAGCGGTACGTGAATGGCGGATGGTTCGCGGTCGAAGCGAAGGCAGCACGCAGGAAAGCGGTGTTCCGCCCCCGCACACGTGTCAGGGATGCCAGGTTAATCGTTATCGCAGGACGCACGGGGGAAGTTTACGCCCATGCATCTAAAAGTCCGTCCCATTCGAGATCGAAAGTTCTCGGCGGCGACCAGACGTCACCAGACTCGAAATTAGCCCGAATGATCGAAACGGCTCGAATCGAATACTTCTGAACCACGTCCGAGATCGGAAGCATTAGTTCTCGTGATTCAGAAGGGGCCACGATCGGATCCTGTTGCAGCATGGAATTCAGAACCTTGCTAATGGATTCGCTGGTCCAGTTGAAACTCTTTAGCATGCGTTCTATACCAGGCCAAGACGTATCAACGCGATTTGCGCCTGGTCCGAAGAGAAATTTGGAGATCAGATTCTGATTCTCACCGCGTGCTGTGATGTGGACACCGACCAGCGCACACGTCAGTGGTGTGTAATGGTGGTTTGTTAGCAAGATGGTAGGTGTGGGCTGGCCATCCTTCATAGCAATTGTCACAAGGTTGGCGCGATGTGACGCTGGTCCGCTTAGATACGCGTCGCAGTCGAGGCAACAGCAAAAGATGCCGTTCTCGACCATCATGTCCAACGCGCTAGGTCGCCCACTTAGAAAGCCAGCAAGATACGAGTCGGCGGGTGGCGGTTTGAAGAAGGGTCTCCGATAAGCCGAGACGTCGCGTACGGTGATGCCGCTCGGATCGTTTCCCAGAAAACGTCGAAAGTAATATGGGAGTGCTTGGCGGCAGCGAGGACAGTAATAGTCTGGCGAGAACAAACCTGCAAGATGCCAGTCGGAAATCGACCAGTTCGGCTTCGCTATGCCTGCCGGTTGAAAAAATACTGAGTACGCGATCAGACTCTCGATTTGGGGGGTGAGGTCATCAACATACACACGTAACCGTACTTCATCGGGTTCGATCATTCCTACGATCCCGATCTCGCTATTTGTAAGTGCTGTCGCAGTGGTCGATAACCGTGAGCGAAAGTCAACTGCGCGGCTGCTGTCCCTCGGGACAACCACGCTTACGTAAGGCCGCGCGGTGCTACTGCGTCCCATCTCGGCATAGCGCTTCGCCGTCTGAAAGTCCGACGACATGGACACGAACGGGTTTTGAGGACTTTGCAGATGCGTCGAGTCCTCCACCAGCGTGGCGACATCGGCATCGCCGTCGCGGTCTTGGTTACTGGCAAATCGTACTAGTAACTCGCAGTGCTCGAAGGCATCGAGGATGCTGCGTCCTCGGCGCAGTTGTAGTTGGAATAGCGGAGATGCCGGTAGAACTCCGGGCGGCAGGCCGGCGTCGCCACGAAAGAGTAGTGGTATCGCAGATGGCTTGAGGTTCATATTGGTGCGGAGCCGCAGCGGAAACGCTATCACAGCCTAACTCATGAGAACTCGTTACCGCATCCCTCGAACGCGCCGCTTTCCCTTCGCCGGCATGCGTTACCGGCGACAGAGTGCGTGTTACGTAAGTGAAGGGCATACCAGAAAGAGTTCAGTCGAACGAAGCTGCGGGCCTTTTGGGGAACGTATGCGAACACCGGCACCGAGTGAAGCTTCGCAAGACTATTCGATCAGTGGTGGAGGGAGGATCTAATCCGAGCCGTTAGGCCGATCCAAGGCCGAGTTGCTCGGTCTCGTGGCGTGGCTGCCTCCTTCCATCCCGGCGCTGGCGATTCGTACTGCGTGGGGTGATGATGCGGTATAACGTCGCGAACAACGATGGATGATCAACTGGCAGCAATCGACTTCGAGATAGCTCAGTTCGCCGTGCCGATATATGACATGAGTGGGAAACGCGCTCCGATTCTTCTCGGCACCGGATTCTTTCTCAAGATAGCAGCAAGATACTTCATCGTGACTGCTGGCCACGTCTTAACCAACGAGCGTGAATGTGAGCTTGGCGTTCCAGGTACTCGAGGTCTTTATCTTCTTCCGCCAATGTTCCGTTCACACGTCGGCAGCGGCTCGATCCATGACTTTGACTTTGCTTTCGATGAGCTTCCGCCTCCAGTGTCTGCAGCGTTGAGCCGTCGGTACAGAGCTGTACCTATTTCATGGACGGGGTCTAATCATGTACCCAACGAGATGTATATCTACACGATGGTCGGTTTTCCCACTAGCCGCAACAAGCCCGGCATCAGGCAGAATATGCTGCACGCAGTGGCGCATCCATTTCACGCCGGCACCCTCGTGTATGAAGAGTATGAGCGGCGGGGTTTGGACGTAGCGCTACATTTAGCTCTCGGCCTGCAGCCTCTCGGCATAAAAAACGTAGACGGCAGCGTACGAACATCGCCGAATCCACGCGGAATTAGTGGTTGTGGGGTGTGGTGCGTCGGCACACCCGACGCTATTGCGGCCGGTCAAAGGAAGGTAGCGCTAGTGGGCATCGGCGTCCGGTACGATAAGAACTCCAAACATGTTGAGGCTACGCGAATTGCGGTGCTTCTTGAGGCCATGCGCGACCTATATCCCGAACTGTCGCCGCACATTCCGCGCAGCGAGTATGTCGAAGTTGATTTTCACCTGCTGTGAGTCTCGGCCTCTCTATCTTCCCCCCGGAGTTGTTACCGCCGACAAAAAAGTATGCCCGAGCTGGCGCCGGACCGGGCCTTCCCGTTCGTCGCCTCGTGGGCGGCGCGGTCGAGGATCAGGAGCGCGTGCGCAGGCCATAGCGGCGGGTGACCGCGCTTCCGGCGGCTCAGCGGCAAGGCGTCGTCAAGAAACGGGTGCATGACTGTCGCCCGCTACGCGGGCTCGATGAATGATCGACCCATTCCACCGGCTGGAGCCGGTGGCTATTTCCTGAAGCCCGCTACGCGGGCCGATCTGCCGCCGTAGGCGGGTCCAGGAAATAGACCCCGGCTTCAGCCGGGGTTGGGTACGTGCCACCGGAACGAGCCCGCGTTAGCGGGCGACAGAAGGGGAGTTCTTGGAAGCCGCAGGAGTCGTCCGACACGGCCTCAAGCATGATGGCGACAGAGGTTACTGCCCAGCCGCCCCCTCAACCGCCCTCAACCTTGGCGGCATTTGGCTTGCATTCCGCCCTCGGCATCACTGACTTTGCTCGCGCGCGGGGCGTGCGGGGCGTCCAGCAAATGCCTACAAACACAGTCTGTTAGAGTTCCCAGGAGAGGGAGAACCGCGGGTATGACGACCATTGGCGTCGAAAAGGCCACGGAGTTGGGGCCGAAGGATTTTGAGCGCCTCCTGTTGCGCGCGCTCACTTCGATGAAGAAGGGCGACTTTTCCGTCCGCATGCCGGTGGAGTTCGTCGGCGTGCAGGGAAAGATTGCCGATACGCTGAACGACATCCTCGACCTCAACGAGCGTACAGCGAGTGAGATCGAGCGCATCTCGACCGTCGTCGGCAAGGAAGGCAAGCTCAGTGCGCGTGCCCAGGTCGCGGCTTCGGCCGGGCAGTGGGGGGTGATGGCCGAGTCGGTCAACAACCTCATCACCGACCTCGTCCAGCCCACCAACGAGATCGCCCGCGTCATCGGCGCGGTTGCCAAGGGCGACCTGACCCGCACGATGGCCATCGAGTTCGACGGGCGTCCCCTCAAGGGCGAGTTCCTCCGCACGGCCAAGACGGTCAATACGATGGTCACGCAGCTGGCCTCGTTCGCCTCGGAGGTCACCCGCGTGGCCCGCGAGGTCGGCACGGAAGGGAAGCTCGGCGGTCAGGCCGACGTCAAGGGCGTGGCCGGCACGTGGAAGGACCTCACCGAGTCCGTCAACATGATGGCCTCCAACCTCACCGCGCAGGTCCGCAACATCGCCGACGTCACCACCGCCGTCGCCAACGGCGACCTCTCCAAGAAAATCACCGTCGAAGTGCGCGGCGAGATCCTCGAGCTGAAGAACACGATCAACGTCATGGTCGACCAGCTCCGCTCGTTCGCCTCGGAAGTCACCCGTGTTGCCCGCGAAGTCGGATCGGAAGGTAAGCTCGGCGGCCAGGCCGACGTGCAGGGCGTCAGCGGTACGTGGCGCGATCTCACCGACTCCGTGAATTATATGGCCTCGAACCTGACGAATCAGGTTCGCAACATCGCCCAGGTCACCACCGCCGTCGCGAACGGCGACCTCTCGAAGCAGATCACCGTCGAGGCGCGCGGCGAGATCCTCGAGCTGAAGGACACCATCAATACGATGGTCGACCAGCTTCGCTCCTTCGCCTCGGAGGTCACGCGCGTGGCCCGCGAGGTCGGCACCGAGGGCAAGCTGGGCGGCCAGGCGGAAGTCAAGGGCGTCTCCGGTACGTGGAAGGACTTGACGGACTCGGTCAATTACATGGCCGCGAACCTCACGTCGCAAGTGCGCAACATCGCCGAGGTCACGACCGCGGTCGCGAACGGCGACCTGTCGAAGAAGATCACGGCGGAAGCGCTCGGTGAGATCCTGGAGCTGAAGAACACCATCAACACGATGGTCGATCAACTCCGCGCCTTCGCCTCGGAAGTCACGCGCGTGGCCCGCGAGGTGGGCACGGAAGGGCAGCTCGGCGGCCAGGCCGAAGTGCCGGGCGTGGCCGGTACGTGGAAGGACCTCACGGACTCGGTCAACTCGATGGCCGGCAACCTCACGGCGCAGGTGCGCAACATCGCCGAGGTCACGACCGCGGTGGCCATGGGCGACCTCTCGAAGAAGATCACCGTGGAAGTGCGCGGCGAGATCCTGGAGCTGAAGAACACGATCAACACGATGGTCGATCAGCTCAACTCGTTCGCGGCCGAGGTCACGCGCGTGGCGCGCGAAGTCGGCACGGAAGGCAACCTCGGCGGCCAGGCCGAGGTGAAGGGCGTGGCCGGTACGTGGAAGGACCTCACGGACTCGGTCAACGCCATGGCCGGCAACCTGACGGCCCAGGTGCGCAACATCGCCGAGGTCACGACCGCCGTGGCCATGGGCGACCTGTCGAAGAAGATCACGGTCGACGTGCGCGGCGAGATCCTGGAGCTGAAGAACACCATCAACACGATGGTCGATCAGCTCAGCGCCTTCGCCTCGGAAGTCACGCGCGTGGCGCGCGAGGTCGGCTCGGAAGGACAGCTCGGCGGCCAGGCCGAAGTGCCGGGCGTGGCCGGTACGTGGAAGGACCTCACGGACTCGGTCAACGCCATGGCCGGCAACCTCACGGCGCAGGTGCGCAACATTGCCGAGGTCACGACGGCCGTGGCGATGGGCGACCTGTCGAAGAAGATCACGGTCGACGTGCGCGGCGAGATTCTGGAGCTGAAGAACACCATCAACACGATGGTCGATCAGCTCAACTCGTTCGCGGCCGAGGTCACGCGTGTGGCGCGGGAAGTCGGAACGGAAGGACAGCTCGGCGTGCAGGCCGAGGTCAAAGGCGTGGCCGGTACGTGGAAGGACCTCACGGACTCGGTCAACGCCATGGCCTCGAACCTCACCGTGCAGTTGCGCGACGTCTCCGGCGTTGCCACCGCGATCGCGAGCGGCGACCTCACCCGCAAGATCACGGTCGACGTGCGCGGCGAGATCCTGCAGATCAAAGAGACCGTCAACACGATGGTCGACCAGCTCTCAGCCTTCGCCTCGGAAGTCACGCGTGTGGCCCGCGAAGTCGGTACGGAAGGGCAGCTCGGCGGCCAGGCGGAAGTGAAGGGCGTGGCCGGTACGTGGAAGGACCTCACGGATTCGGTCAACTCGATGGCCGGCAACCTCACCGGCCAGGTGCGCAACATCGCCGAGGTCACGACGGCGGTGGCCAACGGCGACCTCTCGAAGAAGATCACGGTCGAAGTGCGCGGCGAGATCCTGGAGCTGAAGAACACCATCAACACGATGGTCGATCAGCTGCGGAGCTTCGCGGCCGAGGTCACGCGCGTGGCGCGCGAAGTCGGCACGGAAGGGAAGCTGGGCGGTCAGGCCGACGTGCAGGGAGTCTCCGGCACGTGGAAAGACTTGACCGATTCGGTCAACTACATGGCCGCCAATCTGACGGCGCAGGTGCGGTCGATCGCGGACGTGACGACGGCGGTCGCGAACGGCGACCTGTCGAAGAAGATCACCGTCGACGTCAAAGGCGAGATCCTCGAGCTGAAGAACACCATCAACTCGATGGTCGATCAGCTCAACAGCTTCGCCTCCGAAGTGACGCGCGTGGCGCGCGAAGTCGGCGTCGAAGGAAAGCTGGGCGGCCAGGCGCAGGTCAAGGGCGTGGCCGGTACGTGGAAGGACCTCACCGACAACGTCAACATGATGGCGTCGAACCTGACCACGCAGGTGCGGAACATCGCCCAGGTCACGACGGCGGTCGCGAACGGCGACCTGTCGAAGAAGATCACGGTCGACGTGCGAGGGGAGATCCTCGAGCTGAAGGACACCATCAACACGATGGTCGACCAGCTCAACTCGTTCGCCGCGGAAGTCACGCGCGTGGCGCGCGAAGTCGGTACGGAAGGGAAGCTGGGCGGCCAGGCGCAGGTCAAGGGCGTAGCCGGTACGTGGAAGGACCTCACGGACTCGGTGAACTCGATGGCCTCGAACCTCACCGCCCAGGTGCGCAACATCGCCGAGGTGACGACGGCCGTCGCACTGGGTGACCTGTCGAAGAAGATCACGGTCGACGTGCGGGGCGAGATCCTGGAGCTGAAGAACACCATCAACACGATGGTCGATCAGCTCAACTCGTTCGCCTCGGAGGTCACGCGCGTGGCCCGCGAGGTCGGCACGGAAGGACGCCTCGGCGGCCAGGCGCAGGTCAAGGGCGTCTCCGGTACGTGGAAGGACCTGACCGACAACGTCAACATGATGGCCAGCAACCTGACCAATCAGGTGCGCAACATCGCCCAGGTCACCACGGCCGTCGCCAACGGCGACCTGTCGAAGAAGATCACGGTCGACGTCAAGGGGGAGATCCTCGAGCTGAAGGACACCATCAACACGATGGTCGACCAGCTCAACTCGTTCGCCTCGGAGGTCACGCGCGTGGCGCGTGAGGTCGGCACGGAAGGGAAGCTGGGCGGTCAGGCGCAGGTCAAGGGCGTGGCCGGCACCTGGAAGGACCTCACCGACAACGTCAACATGATGGCCGCGAACCTCACCTCGCAGGTGCGCGGTATCGCCCGCGTCGTGACGGCGATCGCCAAGGGCAACCTGAAGCAGAAGCTGGCGGTCGAAGCACGAGGAGAGATCGCGGAGCTGGGCGACACGATCAACGACATGATCGAGACGCTGGCCACGTTCGCCGACCAGGTCACGACCGTGGCGCGCGAAGTGGGCGTCGAAGGACGCCTCGGCGGCCAGGCCAACGTGCCGGGCGCCGCGGGCACGTGGCGCGACCTGACGGACAACGTCAACCAGCTCGCCGCGAACCTCACCACGCAGGTGCGCGCCATCGCGGACGTCGCCACGGCCGTGACCAAGGGCGACCTCACGCGCAACATCACCGTCGAGGCGCAGGGCGAGCTGGCCGCACTGAAGGGCAACATCAACGAGATGATCCGCAACCTGCGCGAGACCACGTCGCGCAACGCGGAACAGGACTGGCTGAAGACCAACCTGGCCAAGTTCACGCGCATGATGCAGGGACAGAAGAACCTGCAGACCGTGTCGCAGATGATCCTGTCGGAGCTGGCCCCGGTGGTCAGCGCCGCGCACGGCGTCTTCTACACGATGGATTCCTCGGGCAGCGAGCCGATTCTGAAGCTCACCGCCACGTACGCGTACAAGGAGCGCAAGCACCTCAACAAGCAGTTCCGCGTCGGCGAGTCGCTGATCGGGCAGGCCGCATTCGAGAAGCAGCGCATCCTCATCACCGACGCGCCCGGCGACTACGTCCAGATCAACTCGGGCCTCGGCGAGGCCACGCCGATGAACCTCATCGTCCTGCCGATCGTCTTCGAAGGCTCGGTGCTGGCGGTGATGGAGCTGGCGTCGTTCACCCGCTTCACGGACACGTATCAGTCGCTGCTCGACCAGCTCACGGAGTCGATCGGCGTCGTGCTGAACACGATCCAGGCGAACATGCGCACCGAGGAGCTGCTGGCGCAGTCGCAGTCGCTCGCCGAAGAGCTGCAGACGCAACAGGAAGAGCTGACCGAGACCAACAAGCGCCTCGAGTCGCAGGCCAAATCGCTGCAAGCCTCGGAGGAGCTGCTCAAGCAGCAGCAGGAAGAGCTGCAGCAGACCAACGAGGAACTGGAAGAGAAGGCCCGCCTCCTCACGGCGCAGAACGAGGAAGTGGAACAGAAGAACCGCGAGGTCGAGAACGCCAAGCGCCAGCTCGAGGACAAGGCCCGCCAGCTCGCCTTGACGTCGAAGTACAAGAGCGAGTTCCTGGCGAACATGTCGCACGAGCTGCGCACGCCGCTCAACTCGCTGCTCATCCTGGCCAAGCTGCTGGCCGACAACCCGGAGCAGAACCTCACCGACAAGCAGGTCGACTTCGCACGGACGATCCACGGCTCGGGACAGGACCTGCTCACGCTGATCAACGACATCCTCGACCTGTCGAAGATCGAGAGCGGCATGATGACGGTCTCGCTGTCGGACGTTTCGTTCCGCGAGATCGGCGACCTGACGGAGCGCACGTTCCGGCAGATGGCCAACGACAAGAGTCTGGACTTCGCCATCGAGCCGGCGACGAACCTCCCGAACTCGATCCACACCGACCCGACGCGGCTGCAGCAGGTCCTCAAGAACCTGCTCGGCAACGCGTTCAAGTTCACGGAGAAGGGCGGCGTGAAGCTGCGCATGGAGACGGCCCTGTCGGGCTGGACCCCGGGGCACGAGATCCTCGACCGGGCCACGAGCGTGATCGCGTTCAGCGTCACGGACACGGGCATCGGCATCCCCGAGGAGAAGCAGCGCATCATCTTCGAGGCGTTCCAGCAGGCCGACGCATCGACGACGCGGAAGTTCGGCGGCACGGGCCTCGGACTGTCGATCAGCCGCGAGATCGCAAGACTGCTCGGCGGCGAGATCCGCGTGTCGTCGGAGCCGGGTCTCGGCTCGACGTTCACCCTCTACCTGCCGCAGACGTACGAGACGCCGGGCAGCACGCGCCGCGACCGGCGTGACGAGCGCCATTCGACCACGGAGCAGCCGGCACCGCGCCCGCCGCTGACCTTCCCCGATTTCGGCGCCGAGACTTCGACCGACCGCGAGGCCCGCGAGGCGAGAGGCATCGCCGACGAGCAGCAGGTGGTGATCGAGGAACAGGTGCCGGACGACCGCGACACGATCCGTCCGGGCGACCGCACGGTGCTGATCGTCGAGGACGACGTCGCGTTCGCGCGCATTCTGCTGGACATGGCCCGCGACAAGGGCTTCAAGGGTCTGGTGGCGACGCGCGGCGAGTCGGCGCTGCAGCTGGCGCCGCGCTTCCGCCCCGACGCGATCACGCTCGACATCGAGCTGCCGGACATGGAAGGGTGGACGGTGCTCGACCGCCTCAAGCACGACCGCGTCACGCGCCACATCCCGGTGCACATCATCTCCGCGGACGAGGAGACGGCGCGCGGCCTGCGCCTCGGCGCGTTCGCACAGATGCAGAAGCCGGTCTCGAAGGAGTCGCTGGACGACGCGTTCGCGAAGATCCAGGGCTTCCTGGAGCGGGCCAACAAGTCGCTGCTGATCGTGGAAGACAACGAGCAGCAGCGGCAGGCCATCGTCGAGCTGATCGGCGAGGGCGACGTCGACATCACGGCGGTGGGGACGGGCGAAGAGGCGCTGGCGCTGCTGGCCGAGCGTCCGTTCGACTGTATGGTCCTCGACCTCGGGCTGCCGGACATGAGCGGCTTCGAGTTCATCAACCGGCTGAAGAACGAGCTGGGCGTGATCGACGTGCCGATCGTGGTCTACACCGGCCGCGAGCTGTCGCGGAAAGAGGAGAACGAGCTGAAGCGGATGGCCGACGCGATCATCGTCAAGGACGTCCGCTCGCCGGACCGCCTGCTGGACGAGACGGCGCTCTTCCTCCACCGCGTCGAGGAGAACCTGCCGGAACAGAAGCGGAAGATGCTCGAGCAGTTGCACGAGTCGGATCCGGTGCTGGCCGGCAAGAAGGCGCTGATCGTGGACGACGACATGCGCAACATCTACGCGCTGACGTCGCTCCTGGAGCGCCACAAGATGAAGGTGCTGTACGCCGAGAGCGGCCAGGAAGGCATCGACGCCCTCAACAACAACGCCGACATCGACGTGGTGCTGATGGACGTGATGATGCCGGAGATGGACGGCTACGAGGCCATGCGCCGCATCCGCTCCATCGACGAGTACAAGGCCCTGCCGATGATCGCCCTGACGGCCAAGGCCATGAAGGGCGACCGCGAAAAGTGCATGGAAGCGGGCGCCAGCGACTACATCACCAAGCCGATCGACGCGCAGCAGCTGGTCAGTCTGTTGCGGGTGTGGCTGTACCGGTAGCGCTCACCGACTTCTCAGTCCCCTCTCCCCCCGTGGGGGAGAGGGTTAGGGTGAGGGGGCCGTGCCCCGCTGCGTTGCACGACCCCTCACCCTAGCCCTCTCCCCGCGCGGCGGGGAGAGGGGACTGGTTTACGCACACCACGCCACCGCACTCCTGAAGCTCCAGCAGTACGTGCACACGTCGGCAAAACCGCAGGGCCTGCTTCTTGCTATTCGGTACCCAGTTTGCTCTCTGAGTAATCGCACGCACCAATGGCTAACGAACCCGCAGCAATCGTCGACGAACAGGCGAAAGCCGACCTCGAACAGATCGAGGTCAGTCTCCTGACGCAGGGGATCTATCAGCACTACGGCTTCGACTTTCGCGACTACTCGCTGCCGTCGCTGCGGCGGCGGATCTGGAAGCGCGTCTACGCCGAGAAGCTGACCACGATCTCGGGCCTGATCGAGAGAGTGCTGCACGACTCGCAGTCGATGGAACGGCTGCTGCTCGACCTCTCCATCAACACGACGGCGATGTTCCGCGACCCGACCTTCTACCTGAACTTCCGGCGGAAGATCGTGCCGATGCTGCGCACCTATCCGTTCGTGCGCATCTGGCACGCCGGCTGTTCGACGGGCGAAGAGGTCTACTCGATGGCCATCCTCCTTCAGGAGGAGGGGCTGTACGACCGCTGCCGCATCTACGCGACCGACATCAACGAGGCCGTGCTGCAAAAGGCCAAGTCGGGCATCTTCCCGCTCTCGACGATGCAGGAGAACACCTCGAACTACATCGCCGGCGGAGGCACGGGGACGTTCTCGGACTACTACACGGCGCGCTACGACTACGCGATCTTCCGCCCGTCGCTGCGGGAGAACGTGGTCTTCGCGCAGCACAACCTCGTCACCGACGCGTCGTTCAATCACTTCAACGTGATCTTCTGCCGCAACGTGCTGATTTACTTCAACAACGCGCTGCAGAACCGGGTGCAGGAGCTCTTCCTCCAGTCGATGGAGATGTTCGGCATCCTCGGCCTGGGGCGGAAGGAGTCGATCAAGTTCACGACCGTGGCCGGCGCCTACGACGAGGTGGACGCCGAAGAGCGGCTGTACCGGAGGGTGCGGTGAGCGCCGTTCGACGTTCCGCGTACGACGTTCGGGATGCCTCGTTGCCGAAAGGCACACCTGCCGAGCAGCGAGCGGCCAGCGACGCGTCGCTCCCGCCCGGCATCCGTACGTGGACCGACGGCCGCGTCCTGCCCGCTGCCACGCAGAAATACGAGCTGATCGCCATCGGCTGCTCGATGGGCGGCATGGCTGCGATGGAGCAGATCTTCGGCGTGCTGCCGGCCGACTTCCCGGTGCCGATCGTGGTGGCGCAGCACCGCTACCGCACCTCGGGGGAAGCGCTTCCGAACTTCCTGCGCCGCCATTCGAAGCTGAGCGTCGTCGACGCGGTGGACAAGCAGTGGATCCACCGCGGTCACGTGTACCTCGCGCCGGCCGACTATCACCTCTACGTCGATCGCGGCGGCGAGCTCAGTCTGTCCGTCGATGCCGCGGTCTCGTATTCGCGGCCGTCGATCGATGTGCTGTTCGAGTCGGCCGCGGATGCGTATACGGCAGGCGTCGTGGGCGTGGTGCTCACGGGCGCGAACGCGGACGGCGCGCGCGGCGCGCACCGTATCAAGCAGCGCGGCGGGTTCGTCGTGGTGCAGGACCCCAAAACGGCCGAGTCGGCCGAGATGCCGGAGGCGGCCATCAAGGCGACACGCGTGGATCGGATCTTGCCACTGAATCGAATCGGGCCGTTTCTCGTCGAGCTTTGCCGGAACAGCAGATGACGGACGAACGTGTAAACATCTTGCTGGTCGACGATCAGCCGAACAACCTGCTGGCGCTGGAGTCGATCCTCGTCGAGACAGGGGAAAACCTCGTCATGGCGGAGTCGGGCTCCGCGGCCCTGCGCCATCTGCTCTCGATGGACTTCGCGGTGGTGCTGCTCGACGTGCAGATGCCCGACCTCGACGGCTTCGAGACAGCCAACCTGATCCGCTCCCGGGAGCGCTCCCGCGATACGCCGATCATCTTCCTGACCGCGCTCTCGCGCAGCGAGACGAACGTCGGTCGCGGCTACGAGCTCGGGGCCGTGGACTACATCTTCAAGCCGTTCAACGCGGACATCCTCCGCTCGAAGGTGAACGTTTTCATCGAGTTGTTCCGCAAGCGCGAGGCGTTCAAGCGCCAGGCGCACGAGCTGGCCCGCCTGATCCGCCAGAACGAGCTGATTCTCAACGCGGCCGCGGAAGGGGTGTTCGGCGTCGGCATCGACGGGGCGACGACGTTCGTCAACCCGGCGGCCTCGCGCATGATCGGCCGCCGCGCCGACGAGATCTCGGGCGTGGACATTCACTCGCTGGTCCATCCGGTGTTCCCGGGCGTGGCCACGTGCGACGTGTCGAAGTGCCGGCTGTACGCGGTGGTGCATGGCGAGCCGGCGTACGACGAGATCGAGGAGACGTTCTATCGCCCCGAGGGGACGAGCTTCCCGGTGGAGTTCTGCGCGTCGCCGATGCGCGACGAGAACGCCGACCTAGTGGGCTCGGTGATCACGTTCCGCGACGTGACGGAGAAGCGCGCCGCGGCGCAGGCGGCCGAGGCGGAGCGGCGCTACCGGGAGGCGGAGGCGCAGAACCTGGCCAAGGACAACTTCCTGGCCACGCTCTCTCACGAGCTCCGCACGCCGATGACGTCGATCCTGGGCTGGGTGCAGTTCCTCCGCAGCGGTCACTTCGACGAGCAGGAGCTGGAGGAGGCGCTGCGCACGATCGAGTCGAGCGCCCGCCTGCAGGCCCGCCTGATCGACGACATGCTGGACGTGTCGCGCATGATCCTCGGCAAGTTCCAGGTGGACCTGGAGCCGACCCGGATCTCGGACATCGTGGAGGCCGCGCTGACGACGGCCCGCCCGATGGCCGCGGACAACGAGGTGCAACTGACGTGGGAGATCGGCGACCGCGACGCGCTGGTGGACGCCGACCCGAGCCGCATCCAGCAGGTGATCCACAATCTGCTGACGAACGCGATCAAGTTCACGCCGGCCGGCAAGCACGTCGATCTCAAAGTCGACCGCCTCGGTGAGCATCTGCGCATTCGCGTGACGGACGAGGGGGAGGGGATCGACCCCGCCTTTCTCCCCTATGTCTTCGAGCGGCTGCGCCAGGCGGAAGGCTCGAACAAGCGCAGCGGGCTGGGACTGGGTCTGGCCATCGCGCGCCACATCATCGAGCTCCACCACGGCGAGATCATCGCCGAGAGCGAAGGCCCCGGCCGCGGCGCCCGCTTCACGGTGACGCTGCCGGCCGCGCAGAGCGCCGATACGCCCCGCGACGTGGCGTCGCTGCACGCGTAGCGTTTCCCCCGCCCGCCCCGGGGTGGCGGCGGCGCGGAACGCGTGGAGCGGTGGGCTTTAGCCCACCGCGGCCCCCGGGAGCGGCGGCGGGCTAAAGCCCGCCGCTCCACGATGCATCCCTTCGGCCCATGCGCCGTCCCCGGCGGCTGTCGGGCAGGCGTCTCGCCCGCCCGACAGTCGTTACTGGGCTACGGCACCGAGACCGTGGCCGTGTTGCTGTCCACCGAGCCGCACGTGGGGGAGGTCACGCGCACCCAGTAGGGGTACGTCCCCTTATTGAGGCGCCCGGTGTTCAGCGACGAACCGGCACCGGCGGTGCCGGTGATCGGGTTGCTGACGTTGCCCGACGTGCCGCGGTACCAGCGGTACGTGAGCGTCCCCGTGCCGCTCGCGACGACGCTCAGCGTCGTCGACGAGTTCCGCGGAATGGTGATGCTCTGCGGCTGGGTGGTGATGGTCGTGGCCGCGTTCACGGTCACGTTCTTTGTGCTCGTGGTGCTGCAGCCGGCGGCGGTGGTGACGGTCACGCTGAGCGTCATCGTCCCGCCGCTGCCGGCCGTGTACGAGAGATTGCGGCCGTTGGCGGAGGTGATGGTGCCGTTGGTGATCTGCCAGTTGTACGTCGCGCCGGCGCCCGCGTCGGGGACGCTGGCCGTGCCGGCCGTGCCGGCGCAGAGCGAGGCCGGCGCGGTGATCGTGGCGGAGGGCTGCGGGTTAATGGCGATCGGCGCGGTGCTCGACGTGGCACTGCAGCCGGCGGCGGTGGTGACGGTGACGGTGAGGACGACCGAGCCGCTCGCGCCGGCGGTGAAGGAGACGTTGCGCCCGTTCGCGGACGTGATCGTGCCGCCGCTGATCTGCCAGTTGTACGTGGCGCCCGCGCCGGCGTCGGGGACGCTGGCGTTGCCGGTGGCATTCGCGCAGATCGCGGACGGCGTGGTGATGACGGCGCTCGGGATCGGGCTGATGGCGATCGGCGTGCTGCTCGTCGCGCTGCAGCCCGCGGCGGTCGTGACGGTCACGCTGAGCGAGACGGAGCCGCTCGCACCGGCCGTGAACGAAACGTTGCGGCCGTTGGCGGAAGTGATGGTGCCGTTGGTGATCTGCCAGTTGTACGTCGCACCGGCGCCCGCGTCGGGGACGCTGGCGGCGCCCGCCGCGTTCGCGCAGAGCGCGGACGGCGCGGTGATGGCGGCGCTCGGAGCCGGATTGATGGCGATCGACGCATTGCCCGTCGCGCTGCAGCCGGCCGCGGTGGTGACGGTCACGCTCAGCGAGACGGAGCCGCTCGCACCCGCGGTGAACGAGACATTGCGGCCGTTGGCCGAGGTGATGGTGCCGTTGGTGATCTGCCAGTTGTACGTCGCGCCCGCGCCCGCATCAGGCACGCTGGCGGTCCCCGGCGCATTCGCGCAGAGACTCGCGGGGGCGGTGATGGCGGCGCTCGGGTTCGGGTTGATGGTGACCGACGTGCTGCTCGTCGCGCTGCAGCCCGCGGCGGTCGTGACGGTCACGCTGAGTGAGACGGAGCCGCTCGCGCCGGCCGTGAACGAGATCGTCCGGCCGTTGTTCGCGGTGATGCTGCCGCCCGTGATCTGCCAGTTGTACGTTGCACCGGTGCCCGCGTCGGGGACGCTGGCGTTGCCGGTCGCACTGGCGCAGAGCTCCGCCGGCGCGGTGATCGTCGCGGAAGGATTCGCGTTCGCCGTGACCGCCACCGGATCGCTCGGCGTGCTCGCGCAGCCGAGGGAATCGGTGACGACGACGTGGTACGAGCCGCTGGCCGTGGCCGTGTAGGCGGCCGACGTCGCGCCGCCGATGCTCGAGCCGCCGGCGTACCACTGGAACGAGTAACCGCCGCTGCCGCCGGACGGCGTGGCGGTGAGCGTCACGCTGCCGCCGGGGCAGAACGACGCGGCGCCGCTGAGCGCCACGGACGGTTTCGGCAACGCCGCGTTCTCCGTGACGACGACGTCCGCCGACTGCGTCGCGCAGCCGTTCGCGTTCGTGACCGTGACGTTGAACGTGCCGCTCGTGCCGACCGTGATCGACGGCCCGGTCTGGCCGTTCGACCAGTAGTAATGCGACATCCCCGCGGGAGCGGTCAGTGTCACGCTGCCACCGTCACAGAACGTCGTCGGGCCGGACGGCGTGATGGTCGCGTCGGGGAGCGCGGTGACCGCGACGGTCGTCGAGCTGCTGGACGAGCAGCCGTCGCCGTTCGTCACCGTGACGCCGAGCGTCACCGCGCCGCTCGGGCCGGCCGTGAAGAACACCGCGCTCGACATCGTGCCGGTGATCGTGCCGCCCGTGATGGTCCAGTCGTACGTCGCACCGTTGCCGGCGGACGGTACCGACGCGCTCTGCGTCGAGCTTGCGCACGCCGAGGCCGACGCCGTGATGGTGGCGTCGGGGAGCGGCTTCACCGTGAAGATCTGCGCCTGGCTGGTCTCGCTGACGCAGCCCGCGGAGTCGGTGACCTGCACGTAGACGTAGCTCGGGTTGCCGGTGGCGACGTAGGACCGCGACGTCGCGCCGGGGATCGGCGAGCCGGTGGTGAACCACTGATAGCTGTACTGGCCGCTGCCGCCGCTGACGTTGGCCGTGACCTCGACCGAGCCGCCGGCGCAGAACGTCGTCGGCCCGTTCGCCGTGATGGTCGGGCGCGTGAGCGGCGCCAGCTCCGTCACCGTGAACGGTGCCGAGGTGGCGCTGCAGCCGCCCATACCGAAGATCGTGACCGTGTAATTGCCCGACGCCGGGACCGTGATCGACTGCGTCTCCGCGCCGTTCGACCAGAGATAACCGTAGCCGCCCTGGTCCACCGTCAGCGTCACGCTGCCGCCGTCGCAGAACGTCGCCGGACCGTCGGCGGTGATGGTCGGTGTGTCGGGGATCGCCGAGACGACGACCGTCGTCGCCGCAGACTGCGCGCTGCAGCCGGCCGCGTTCGTCACCGTGACCGAGTAGTTGCCGTGCTGCGTGACGACGATCGACTCCGTCGTCGCGCCATTCGACCAGTCGTACGACGCGAAACCGGCCGGCGCGCTGAGCACGACGCTGCCGCCTTCGCAGAACGACGTCGGTCCCGACGGCGTCACCTCCGGCGCGGCAATACTGCTGACCGGCACCGTCGCGCTCGAGGAAGCCGCGCAGCCGCCGGCGTCCGTGACGCTCACCGAGACCTGCACCGGCGTCGACGACGTGGCGTAGAACGACACCGAGGGCCCGTTGGCTGCGCCGATGAGCTGGCCGTTCGTGACCGACCACGTATACGACGAGTACGCGCCGGCGACGCTGGCCGTGCCCGGCGCGCCGTTCGCGCAGAGCGACTCCGGTTCGACGTCAATCAGCGGCGGGGGAATGGTGCGAATGGGGACGCTCGTCGATGCCGAGGATCTGCAGCCGCCGGCGTCGGTGACGATCACTCCAACCTGCACCGGTGCCGACGACGTGGCATAGAACGACACCGAGGACCCGGTGGCCCCTCCGATGATCTGGCCGTTCATCACCGACCAGGCGTATGACGAGTACGTGCCGCTCACGCTGGCCGTGCCCGACGTACCGTTCTCACAGAGCGACGCTGGCGCCACCTCGATCAGCGGCGGGGGAATGGTGCGGATCGGAACGCTCTTCGAGGCCGACGACGAGCAGCCGCCGGCATCCGTGACGATCACCGACACCTCCACGGGCGTCGACGACGTGGCGTAGAACGACACCGTGGGCCCGGTGGCCCCTCCGATGATCTGGCCGTTCATCACCGACCACGCGTACGACGAGTACGCGCCGTCCACGCTGGCCGTGCCCGACGTACCGTTCTCACAGAGTGAAGGCGGCGCCACCTCGATCAGCGGCGGGGGAATGGTGCGGATCGGAACGCTCTTCGAGGCCGACGATGAGCAGCCGCCGACATCCGTGACGATTACCGACACCTCCACCGGCGCCGACGACGTAGCGTAGAACGACACCGTCGCTCCGTTGGACCCTCCGATGATCTGGCCGTTCATCACGGACCAGGCGTACGACGAGTACGTGCCGTCCACGCTGGCCGTGCCCGACGTACCGTTCTCACAGAGCGAAGCCGGCGCCACCTCGATCAGCGGCGGGGGAATCGTGCGGATGGGGATGCTCTTCGTCGCGAACGACTGACAACCGCCGGTGTCCGTGACGATCACCGACAGGACGACCGGGTCCGTCGAAGACGTGGAGCGGAAGGAGACCGACGGCTCGCCCGACGGCGTCAGGAGCTCGCCGTTCTGGATCGCCCAGGAATAGGTCGCATACGGCCCCTCGGTCGTGGCGTCGCCGGATGCGCCGTAGGGACAGAGGGCCGCCGGGGTGTTGAGGATCACCGGCGGCGCAATGCTGCGCAGCGGGATCTCTTTCGTCGCGAACGACTGGCAGCCGCCGTGATCCGTGACGATCACCGACAGACGGACGGGATCGGTGGAAGAGGTGGAGTGGAAGGAGACCGACGGCTCGCCCGACGGCGTCAGAAGCTCGCCGTTCTGGATCGCCCACGAATAGGTCGCATACGGCCCCTCGGTGGTGGCGCTGCCGGCCGCGCCGTAGGGACAGAGCGCCGCCGGCGTATTGAGGATCACCGGCGGGGCAATGCTGCGCAGCGGGATTTCCTTCGTGGCAAACGACTGGCAGCCGCCGTGGTCCGTGACGATGACCGAAACGCGCACCGGGGCGTCATAGGAGGTGGAGCGGAACGAGATCGACGGCTCGCTCGACGGCGTCAGGAGCTCGCCGTTCTGGACCGACCACGAGTAGGTCGCATACGCTCCCTCCGTCGCCGCGTCGCCGGATGCGCCATAGGGACAGAGCGCCTCCGGCATATTGAGGATCACCGGTGGGGCGATGCTGCGTGATGGGATCTCCTTGGTCGCAAACGACTGGCAACCACCCTGGTCCGTGACGATCACCGACACGCGCACCGGGGCGTCATAGGCGGTGGAGCGGAAGGCGATCGACGGCTCGCTCGACGGCGTCAGGAGGTCGCCATTCTGAACCGACCACGAATACGTCGCATACGCCCCCTCGGTCGCTGCGTCGCCCGATGCGCCGTAAGGGCAGAGCGCCTCCGGCATATTGAGGATCACCGGCGGGGCAATGCTGCGCGTCGGGACTTCCTTCGTAGCGAATGAGCTGCAGCCGGCCTGGTTCGTGACGATCACCGACAGGCGCACCGGGGCGTCATACGAGGTGGAGCGGAAGGCGATCGACGGCTCGCTCGACGGCGTCAGAAGCTCGCCGTTCTGGATCGACCACGAATAGGTCGCATACGCCCCCTCAGTCGCCGCGTCACCCGATGCGCCGTAAGGACAGAGCGCCTCCGGCATATTCAGGATCACCGGCGGCTCACATGACGACGTCGAATAGTGCGCGCAGTTGCTCCGCGGCGACACACAGCCGTCCGCGCCGACGGCAATCACGTAGTAGAACGAATTCTCCGTGTGGCCGGGGTGCGTATGCGTCGTCGTCCCCGCCGGCACCTCCGCGATCTTGATGCCATACGAACAACTGCCCTTGTCCGTGTAGACGTCGTAATGATCGACGGCACCACCGCCAGAGGGCGCATTCCAGGAGAGCACGCCTTGCTCCGTCACCGACGCCGCGGCCGGCGCCGAGGGCGGCGAGCAGTCGTAGTAAGCCACGACCTGCGAGGCCCAGTTCGCGCCAACGGCCACGTCCATCTGACCGTCACCGTTGAAATCGCCGGCGCCGAACGCCTGGCCGAGGGCCGAGGAGGGAGCGCCGAACGCGCTCCAGAGCGGGCCCGTACTGAGACCGCCCGCGCTGCCCGCGTAGAGATACACCGCGCCGCTGTCGTCGCCATAGCCCATGCTGCCGACCATGACGTCGTCGTAGCCGTCCTGATTGACGTCACCGACCGGGTGCACCACGCCGTATTCGTCCGAGCCGAAGCCGTTCGTCTGCCATGCCGGCGAGGCACTGAGGCCCGACGGCGATCCCAGGTGCACCCAGGCGCGGCCTTCGTAGGAAGAGGAGCCGTAACGGTCGTCGCCGATCGCCACGTCGTCATAGCCGTCGCCGTTGACGTCGCCCGGGACCGTCAGCCAGATGCCATAAGTCTCTCCGGGTTGCCCGTCCACCGTGGACATCGGCGTCGTCGACAGGCCGGAGGAACTGCCGGCATATACGAAGATGCGGCCCGTGTAGCCGCCGTAGCCGGGCGCGCCGACCAGCAGGTCCGAGTAGCCGTCGCCGTTGATGTCGCCGCCGGCGACCGACGAAAACGCGGCGCCGCTGAGGTTCCCTTCCTGCATCCAGTCCGGTGCACTGGACGGGCCGGCCGGACCGCCGTAATGGACCGTCACGCGGCCCTCGTAGTCATCGGGATTGTCGTAAGCCTGGGCGCCCGTGGCCACGTCGTCGTAGCCGTCGCCGTTGACGTCGCCGATCGTGCCGATCGAGCCGAGGATGGCGTAGGACTGATCGCTGGTAGCGGTCCAGAGGGGCGTCGTGACCAGACCGGCCGGGCCGCCCGCATAGAGGCGCACCTGACCGGCGTTCGTCAGCGGGCCATTGTCCCAGCCGCCCACGCCGACCAGGATGTCCGGATAGCCGTCGCCATTGACATCGCCCGCGTTGGCGAGCGAGATGCCGAGGAAATCGTCGACGTTGGTGGCATCGATGATCCAGTTGGGAAAGGGGGAGAGGCCGGTGGCCGAGCCGTAGAAGGCCTGCACCCGTCCGCCCTGACTGAGACCGCCGGGCTGATAGCGGATCGCGCCGGAGATCAGGTCCGCGTACCCGTCCGAGTTCACGTCCGCGACCGCGACCGAATATCCCAGTTGGGAGAGCGGCTGATCGGAGGCGAAGGTCCAGGTCGGAGTGGTGGCGAGGGAAGCGCCGAGGGATGCCGCCGTCAGGATCACACACAGGGCGAAGATCAGACGAACGGCCGGACGAGGAGCGGCCTGAGGGAGCATGAATTCTCCTGGAGAACGATTTTTATTGGAGAAGCGGGCTGACCACTATGGGAGGCGGCAGCCTAACCGCCCCCAATACACTCGTCAACCCACAAGGATGGAGCCTCGGGGGAGCGTCAGGTACGCAGGAAGGTGACGCCATGGCCATCTCCGCATCGACCGCGAGGCGTCGAGAATCGCTCACACCTCCGCCCACGCCGCCGTTGCGAGGCGACGTGAGCGGAGGGTGGCGGGTGTTATGCGTGGCCCTTACTTCGGGTCAGTGGCCGGGGGCGTATCGTTGGTGTACGAGCCGCCCACGGGGATGGTGGGAAGGCCGTAGGTCGTGATGCCGCCGATACGTTTGATCAGTTTGATGACGCGGACGACGATGCTGCCGCGGTTGCCGCGGGGCTCGCGCGGCTCATGGCCGTTCGCGGCTGCCGCCGGGGTGGCGATGACGAGGGTGGCGACGATGGAAAGCGTGGCGACGACGGATTTAATGGACGAAGAGCGCATGGTTTCTCCTTACGTGTTGACGTTGTTGGTTTCGGTTGCTCAGCGGTAGCCGCTGAAGGTGCCTTACAGGTGGGAAATGCTCGGGCGACCGACTACTCTCCGAAGCCGCCGGGCGGCGGGGCGAAGAGGCGAGGCTGCTCGGCCGGCAGCTCGCGGAGAAAAGCATGCACATGGCGGACGAGACTCGTCGACGCCTGGCCGAGGGCCACCGCTTCGCGGAGAAAGGAAAGCGCAGTGATGGCGCGGGAAGCCATTCCGGAGCGCGTGAACTGCGCGATGACTTCCCGGCAAATGGCTGGAACCTCGTCGGTGCGGCCCGTGGCCAGCAGCGCTTCCGCCAGTTCGAGGGCCACGAGGCCCGCGTCCGCGATCATGTCGAGCTGTTCGAACTCGCGCCAGGTCTGGCGCAGCGTCGGAATTGCTTCCTCTGATTTTCCCCAGGCCACGAGCGCGTGCGCGAGCATCCAGCGGCTGCGCGTGCGCTCCGTCTCCATGCCCAGCATTTCGAACTGAGAGACGCAGCGCACCACATACTCGGCCGCTTCCGCCGGTTTCCGCAGTTCGGAGAGGCAGAGCGCGATGTTGTGCGCGATGCGAACGGCACCGACTTCGTCGAGACCGGGATCGTTCTCCAGCGACTTCCAGATCTCGAGTGCGCGCTCCACGGCGCCGCCGTTGTACACGACTGCTCCTTCCGTGATGCGTGCGTTCGCATAGCGGACGCGATCTCCGAAACGAAGGAAGACGTCGCCGGCTTCACGCGCCAGTGCAATCGCTTCCGCGGTCCGGTCGACGTACTGGAGAATTGCCGCCTTGACGATCGCCACGCGGGCGAGGTCGTACTCCGGCAGCGGAACCTGGTGGAAAAGACGCGTCGAGCGCTCCACGAAGTCGAGCGCCTCGCGGTAGCGCCCCATGAACGACAGGACCTGGGCGTTCTCGCGCAGTGCCTGCGCCCGGAGCTTGATGACGTAGTCGCTGGGATACTCGCTGACGTCGAGCGCGTTGGCGATGGCGACCGCCATGCTGCCGATCTGCAGAGAATTGGCCGGAGAGCTCTGCAGCGACGTGAGCAACCGCTCCAGCAACTGCTTCACCACCCCTGCCGTGTGGGCGCGGGGGGTGTTGCGCAGCCTCTGCGGCCACCACGAGGCCGGGCCCGTGAGGATCTCGTCGCAGATGGCGACGGCCTGCTCGTCCTCGAGGCGGGCGCGCTCGGCGAACGCGGCCACGTTGACGATGAACTGGCGCGGGGCGGGGGGCGTGACGGGGGCGGATTGCCACACTTCGCCGTCGGCCAGAGTGGCGATCATCTTGCGCTGATCGCCGATCTCCGCCGCGCATTCGGCGCAGGAAGAAAGGTGGGACTCGATCTCGCCCGCGATGGGGGAGGTCCCTTCCACATACTCGAAAATCGACTCGTCGTCGAAGTGTGCAGGCATTTACGGACGGCAAGATAGCACGACGGAAACGCGCTTGCCAGCAAAAAAGCAGTAGATCCGCACAGGCGTCATGCAATCGGCTGCCGAGGATGGCTGGGGAGGGAGGATTCGAACCTCCGAATGGCGGCTCCAAAGGCCGCTGCCTTACCACTTGGCGACTCCCCATCACGGCCGGGAAATCCCTGCAACACCGGACGGGTGCAGGCCATTCGCGAGGCCGTGCAGTCTAGCAGAAGCGGCACGCCGCATGCTCTTCCGTCCGCTGGGTCATGACCGACGTTTTCCGCCGCATCGTCGAAGAAGCGAGCGAGTTCTCCATCATCCTTCTGGACGCCGAAGGGCGGATCGAGCTCTGGAACAGCGGCGCCGAAGCCATCTTCGGCTACGCCGCCGGCGAGGTGAAGGGACAGCATTTCGCACTTCTCTTCGTCCCCGACGACCGCACCCTCGGCATCCCGGAGAAAGAGCTCGAGCGCGCCCGCACCAACGGCCGTGCCGACGACACCCGCTGGCATCTCCACAAAAGCGGCCGCTGGATCTTCATGGACGGCGTCACGACGCCCGTCCGCGATGACGACGGCCGCATCACCGGCTTCTCCAAGTTCGCCCGCGACATTACCGACCGCCAGCGCACCGAAAGCCGCATGGCGGCGCAGCTCGCGCTGACGAACCTCCTCCGCGTCGAGCAGCCTTTCAACGACACGGCCCGCCAGGTCATGCAGACCGTCTGCGAGAACCTCGGCTGGGACATAGGGATGCTGTGGGAAGCGCGCCATGACGAGATGGTGTGCATCGACCAATGGCATGCGCCGTCGGTCGACGCCGACGCGGCCACGGCCCTGTGTAACCGTGGCCGCCGGCCGCGCGGCGTCGGTCTCCCCGGCGAAGTCCTGGCCACGGGCCAGGCCGTCTGGGTGCCGCGCTTCCGCGACGCGGATCGCTATCCGGCCGCGCCGCTGGCCGAGAGCGCCGGCATGCTCGGCGCCTTCGCGTTCCCGATCACCGCCGCCGGTCACGTCCTCGGCGCGCTGGAGTTCTTCAGCCGCGACGAGCGCGAGCCCGATCAGGCGCTGATGCCGATCATGACGCTCATCGGTGCGCAGATCGGCGACTTCATCGAGCGCCGCCGCACGCAGGAGCGCCTGCGCGGGAGCGAGGAGCGCTATCGTCTCGTCTCCGAGACTGCGCAGGACGCGATCTTCACCATCGACGAGGAGAGCACCATCACGTTCTGCAACCCGGCCGTCGAGCGGATGTTCGGCTACACGCCGGCGGAACTGGTCGGGCGCAGGCTGGAGATCATCATCCCCGAGCGTCTCCGCGAGTCGCATCGCCGCGGCATCGAGCGCTATCTGCGCACGCGGCAGAAGCACATTCCCTGGACCGGCATCGAGCTCCCGGCGCTGCACAAGGATGGGCACGAGTTCCCGTGCGAGCTGTCGTTCGGCGAGTGGACGATGGACGGGCAGACGATCTTCACCGGCTTCGCCCGCGACGTCACGGAGCGCAAGCGCGCGCTGGAGATCGAGCAGCAGGCCCGCGCCGAGGCCGAGGCCACGAAGCTGCAGCTCGAGCGCCGCGCCGATGAGGAGGCGTCGTTCCGACATCTCGCCAGCGCGCTCACCGGCGCGGTCGAGATGACCGAGGTGCTGTACGAGATCACCAATCGCGCGACGCTCGTCACGCGCGCCGACGGCGTGTACGTCGAGCGCATCGTCGCGCATGGCGGCGTGAAGCAGGTCGAAGTCGTGTCTTCGGCCGGACGCGGCGCGCCGCCGCGCGGACTGCGCGTGGCGTTTCCCGGCTCGATGACCGACGAGATCCTGCAAGGCGGAGCGCCGGTCATCCTGACGAGCATGGATACGTTCGGCCGCAACATGGCGCCGTACCTCGCCGACACCTGCGCCGAGTGCGAAGTGCTCGTGACGCCGCTCGTCGCGGAACAGGAACCGCTCGGCGCGCTGGTGCTGCTCAACTCGCGCGCCTCTGGACGCCACTTCCGCGACACGGACGTCGTCCGCGCCCGCACGCTCGGAGACCTCGCCTCGCTGGCGTTGCGGCGCGTGCGCCTCATGGAGCAGGAGCGCGAGGCCAAAGTGAAGGCGGAGGCGGCGGTGCGGGTGCGCGACGAGACACTCGGGATCGTCTCGCACGATCTGCGCAATCCGCTGACGACCATCGCACTGAGCGCCGACCTGCTGCGCGGTGCGCCACCCGAGGAGCAGCCGGAGCTCATCGACACGATCCGTACCTCCGCGCGGCAAATGCAGCGCCTGATTCAGGACCTGCTCGACGTCGCTCGTGTCGAAGCCGGCGGCCTGGCCGTGGCCGCGGAGGTCATCGAATCCGAGCCGCTCCTGCGCGAGGTGATCGCCTCCCACGAGCCGATTGCGGAGCAGAAGAAGCAGCGCATCGCCTGTGAGGTGCGCGGCCCGCTGCGGAGCATCTGCGCGGACCGCGACCGTCTCGTGCAGGTCCTCGGCAATCTGATCGGCAACGCCATCAAGTTCACGCCCGAGCGCGGCGTGATCTACGTCGAGGCCAAGCAGCGCGACCGCCAGGTGCACTTCGTCGTGCGCGACAGCGGCCCCGGGATCCCCGAGGCCGATCTGAAGAATGTGTTCACGCCTTACTGGCAGGCCAAGAAGACCGCGCACATGGGCGCCGGCCTCGGCCTGGCCATCGTGCGCGGCATCATCGAGTCGCACGGCGGCCGCGTCTGGGCCGAGAACGCGCCGGGCGGCGGCGCGATGTTCACCTTCACGATCCCGGCGGAGTGAATGGTACAGGGCGCAGGGAGCAGAGCGCGGGGCACAGGAAAATCGTTCTCCTGCCCCCTTCTGCCTGCGCCTCCGCCCCGGCCCTACTCCGCGAATTCGCCCAGTTGCGCGCGGACCGTGCGGCGTTCCGTGCCGCGCACGATCTGGATGCTCACCGTGTCGCCGGGCTTGTGCTCGCGCAGCAGGCGGCGCAAGTCGCTGGTGCCCTCGACTTTTTCTCCGTTGATGGCGACGATGAAGTCTTCGACCTGGATCCCCGCGCGGGCCGCGCCGGAATTGCGCTGCACCGTCGTCACGACGACGCCCTCCTCGATCGGCAGCCGGAAGTAGCGCGAGACCTCGGGCGTGATGTCGCGGGTGTTGACGCCGAGCTGCGCGCGGCGCACGCGGCCGGTGGTGAGGATCTGCTCCATGACGTCGATGGCGATGTTGATCGGCACGGCGAAGCCGAGACCGGTCGTACCGGCCAGGATGGCCGTGTTGATGCCGATCACGCGGCCCGACGAGTCGAGCAGCGGGCCGCCGGAGTTGCCCGGGTTGATCGCGGCATCGGTCTGGATGAGCCCCGCGGCGATGCCCACGCCGCGCGGATCGCGGTTGACGGCCGAGACCACACCGCTCGTCACGGTGCGGTCGAGCCCGAGCGGATTGCCGATGGCGACGGCGGTCTGGCCGACCTCGAGCCGGTCGGAGTCGCCGAGCGGCGCGACCGGCAGGTTCGTCGCGTTGATGCGCACGATGGCGGTGTCGACCTGCACGTCGCGGCCGAGGACCGTGCCGGTGAAGGTCCGGTCATCGGCCGTGCGCACTTCGACGGTGCGCAGGTTTCCGACCACGTGCGCGTTCGTGATGATGATCCCGTCGGCGCGGGCGATGATCCCGGAGCCGGAGCCGCCGCGGCTCGACACGCTCACGACGGCCGGCGACGCCGTGCGGGCCACGCGGATCACCGTCTCTTCTTCGCTGCTGCGCTGCTGTGCTTCGGAGAGAGGAACGAGAAGGAGGAGAGCGAGGAAGAAAGCGGAACGGTTCATTGCGAGCGAAAACAGACGCCAGACGCGTGCCGTTCCTATTTGTCCTTCGCGATGCCTCCGAGTTTCGCAGCCGTTGCACGAATGTAATCGGCAGGGGACAAGATGAGCTGGGCGCCGCGCATGCCGGAAGAGATCGAGATGACGTCGAAGAGCTCGATGGTCTCGTCGGCAAACACCGGATAGCTCTTCTTTGCCGCCAGCGCCGTGACGCCGCCGCGGATGTAGCCGGTGAGCGGCTGGACTTCCTTCAGCGCGACGGTGTCGATCTTCTTGTCGCCGGTGAGCTGGGCCAGCGCCTTGAGGTCGAGTTGCTGATCGCCCGGCACGACGGCGAAGCAGACGCCGTCCTTGTCGCCGCGCGCGACGAGCGTCTTGAAGACCTGCTCCGGCGGCAGGCCGACCTTGCGCGCCACGCTCTCCGCAGCGAGGTCATCCGGATCGACTTCGTACTCGCGGATCTCGTAGGCGATGCCGAGGGAGTCGAGAAACCGGGCCGCGTTCGTTTTCATCGCCGCGATTTTCTTCTACGCTGACCGCGAATGCGCCGCCTGATCCTCATCCTGCTCCTCGCCACCTCCGCCTTCGCCCAGAAAGACCCGACCTCGAGATCGTGGAACCAGCCCGTCGAGCCGTTCCGCATCGCCGGCAACGTCTATTACGTCGGCGCCTCGGACGTCACCTCGTACCTCATCATCACGCCGAAGGGGCACATCGTTCTCGACGGCGGCTTCGAGGAGACGGCGCCGATGATCCTGGTCAACATCGAGAAGCTCGGCTTCCGCGTGAAGGACGTGCGCATCCTTCTCAGCAGCCACGCGCACTACGACCACGCCGGCGGCCTGGCGGAACTGAAGCGCGTCACCGGCGCGAAGTTCTACTCCAGCCGCGGCGACCTCCCGGCGCACGCGCGCGGCGGTCTCGACGACCCGCAGTTCGGCAACAAGTATCCGTACCCGCCGGTCTTCGCCGATCGCATCCTCGAGGACGGCGCCCGCGTCTCCCTCGGCGGCACGACGCTCACCGCCCACGTCACGCCCGGCCACACGCCCGGCTGCACGACGTGGACGATGCGCGCCGGCAAGCGCAGCGTCGTCTTCGTCGGCAGCCCCACCGTCCCGTCCGAGTACCGGCTCCGGAACAACCCGCGCTACCCCAATGCCATCGCCGACTACCGCGCCCAGTTCGCGAAGCTGAAGACCCTCGGCTGCGACGTCTTCCTAGCCTCCCACGGCAACTTCTTCGGCCTCTCCGACATGATCGCGAAAAAGAAATCTTTCGCCGGATGCGACGAGTATCACGCTTTCCTCGCCGCGACGGAGCGACGATTCGAGGATCGGGTGGCGCGGGGGGAATGACTGTTCCCGCGGCGACCGTTGAGCCGAATAACTTCGGAGGCTTCCCCAACGTGAATCGACTCTTTTCCCGGGTGTACGGGCTGACGTGTGTCCTGATGATGCTGGCTGCCGCGACGGCGAGCGCCACGACCATCGTCCTGCCGACGGACGAGCAGCTCATCGAGAAGTCGCCCGTCATCGTCAGCGGCACGGTGCTGTCGACGACGCCCGTCGAGAGCGACGGCGCGGTGCGGACGGAGACGCGCGTCGCCGTCACGCGCACGATCAAGGGAAGCGTCGCGGCGACGATCACGGTGACGGAGCCCGGCGGCGTGGCGGGCGACCGCATCACGAAGATCTACGGTGCGCCTCACTTCGAGGATGGCGAGAGCGTGCTGCTCTTCCTCGAGTCGTCGCCCCGCGGCGGCTACCGCGTGGTCGACCTCTTCGCCGGCAAGTTCGGCGAGGGGAAGACGCTGGACGGACGCCGGCTCTGGCTCCGCCACGACGACATCCAGGAAGTGCATCTCCTCGGCGCCGACTTCGAGCCGCTGCACGCGCGCAACCTCCAGCGCGACGCGGCCGGCTTCGAGACGTTCGTCGCCGAGCGCCTGGCCGGGCGCGCGGGCGCGCGGAACTACGGCATCGAGAACCCCATCCTCCATGACGCCTTCACGGCGAAGACGCGCAACCGCATCGCCTCGAACTTCACCCTCATCGACGAGCCGACGGTCTTCCGCTGGTTCCGCTTCGACAACGGCCAGAGCGCGGCGTGGTACAGCAGCGGCTCGCAGACCGGCTACAACAGCGGCGGCGTCAGCGAGCTGCAGAGCGGCCTGGCGGCCTGGGTCAACTACTCCGAGGCCAACATCAGATATGGGTACAGCGGGACGCTGACCGTCGCGCCGAAGGGGCTCACGGCGCAGAACAACTTCAACGAGGTCGTCTTCAACGACCCGCTGAACGAGATCAGCGGCTCGTGGAACGGCTCCAGCGGCGTGGTCGGGCTGGGTGGCTTCAACGGCGTGTCGAACGGTGGGTACTTCACGGCGAAGTTCGCGGCCGACGGCGCGCATCCCGCGGGCGAGATCCGCGCGTACGCCATCACCGAGGGCAATCTCATCATCCAGGACGGCGTCTCGCCGTCGAAGAACATCAGCAGCGGGCGTCTGGCCGAGATCATCTCCCACGAGTTCGGCCACACCCTCGGCTTCGGCCACACGGACGTCAGCGGCTCGCTGATGTTCCCCTCAGTCACCGGGCTCGGTGCCTCGCTCCGCGCCGACGACCAGCTCGCCGCGCGCTGGCTCTACCCGAACGGCAACACCACCGGACCGCAGCCGCAGGTCCCGTCCACGCCGTCCGGTCTGGCTGCCTCCGTCTCCGGCACCAATGCCGACCTGACTTGGAACGACAACGCCAACAATGAGACCGCGCAGGCGGTCTATCTCTCGCTGAACAACGCCACCTTCGCGAAAGTGGGCGACGTCGGTGCGAACGTGGAGAGCGCGCGCGTCAGCGGCCTTTCCGCTGGCTCTTACCGCGCCTACGTTGTGGCGACGAATGGCGCCGGCAGCTCGGGCCAGTCGAACACCGCGACGTTCACGGTGTCGGGCGCGCCCACCGCGGGCTTCAGCTTCACCCCACAGACCGGCAACTCCGGCACGACGACGTTCACCTTCTTCGACGAGTCGAAGGGGAGCATCACCTCGCGCGCGTGGGCCTTCGGCGATGGCGTGACCTCCACAGCCTCCGTGGCCACGCACGTCTTCGCGACGTCCGGCACGTTCCCCGTCACGCTGACGGTGAGCGGCCCGGGCGGCCAGTCTTCGATCACGAAGAACGTCACGGTGAGCGGACCGCTCTCGGCGATGTTCTCGTTCTCGCCGTCGATCGCGACGACCAACGACACGGTGCAGTTCACCGACCTCTCCGGCGGCGCGCCGACGGCGTGGTCGTGGAGCTTCGGCGACGGCACGTCGTCGACGCAGCAGAATCCCTCCAAGAAATTCGCGGCGCAGGGGACGTTCACCGTCACGCTGACGGTCTCGCGCGGCGGGGGCAGTGCGACGACGACGCGCCAGATCATGGTCTCGAACTCGACGCCCGCCACGCCGGCCATGGTGGCGGCGTTCGACATTTCCACCTCCGAGGTGAGCCTCGGTCAGGTCGTCACATTCACCGATCGCTCCACCGGCGCACCGACGCAGTGGAGCTGGTCGTTCGGCGACGGCGCGACGTCGTCCGCGCAGAATCCGAGGTACGCGTACAACGCGCCGGGCACCTACACCGTGACCCTGACCGCCGCGAAGTGGAATGGTACGAGCTCGCTGTCAAAGCAGCTCGTCGTGGCGGCGATTGGGCCGTATCGCACACTCATCTCCGCGGCCGCGCAGACCGCCGGCGCCGGCGGCACGTCGTGGCGCACCGAGCTGACGCTCTTCAACGCGGGACTCGAAGGCGCAAACGTCACGCTGCGCCTCCTCCCCGGCACCGCGGAGAAGACGATGTTCCTCCTGCCGCGCCAGTCGGTGACGTACGCCAACACGCTGCTCGAGGTCTTCAACCTTTCCAGCGGTGCGGGCGCCGTGTCGATCGAGGCCGCGAGCGCGGGCAGCAACGCGCGGTTGCGAGTCACCAGCCGCACGTTCACGACCGGCTCGGCCGGCACATACGGCCAGTCCGTCCCCGAGGTCCAGCCGCAGCAGCTCGAGAAGACGCTGTATGTGACCGGCATCGCCAGCAACCCCGACTTCCGCACGAACATCGGCCTCGTGAACCGCTCCGCGAGCGCCGTCACCGCCGCGCTGACGCTCTACTCGCGCACCGGCGGCACGATCGCCACGAAGAACGTCAACGTCGCCGCGGGCTCGTTCCAGCAGAATGCGTTGTGGGCCTACTTCCCCGAGGTGCAGGGACAGTCGCATCAAGTGCTGACGCTGCGCATCGCGTCGGATGTCGCGGATGCGCTCAGCGGCTATGCGTCGGTCGTCGACAACGACACGCAGGACCCGATCTACATCCAGGCCGTGCCCGCGCCGGTGGCAAGTTCGCTGACGCTGCCCGCGGTCGGCCGCGCCCCCGGTCTGAACGGCACGTTCTGGCGCAGCGACGTGACGCTCTTCAATCCCACCGACGCCGCCATGACCGTCACGCTCCGCTACAACGGCACCAGCAAGTCGCTCTCCCTCGGCGCGCGCGACACCGAGGTGCTCGACGACATCCTCTCGTCGTTCGGCCAGACCTCCGGCGGCGCGGCGCTGTTCATGACCTGGAGCGCCGACACCGGTCCCGTCGTCACCAGCCGCACGTACACCAGCGTGGAGACGGGCGGCACATACGGCCAGTCCATCGACCCGATCCTCGGCCTCGGCGCCACCAGCTCGATCCCCGGCCTGCGCAACGACGCCTCCTTCCGCTCGAACCTCGGCTTCGTCAACGGCGGCACCGAGACGGAGACCTTCACCGTGATGGTGCTCTCCCCCTTCGGCACCGAGCTCGCGCGCAACACGGTGACGCTGAACGCGAAAGAGCAGCGCCAGTACTCGGTCGGCTCGCTCTTCCCCAACGTGAACGCATCCAGCTTCACGCTGACCGTGCAGGGCGACGAGAACGCGAAGCTGTTCGCCTACGGGTCGATGGTGGACAACGTGTCGGGGGATCCGGTGTTTTTCGCGGGGCAGTGAGGCAAGTCTCACAGGTTCATAGGCTCACAGTCTCATAGCAAAACCGCGGGACAGTGAAAAACAGCGGACAGAAAAACAGCTGTCATCCTGAGCCGCAGAGACCGTGCGACGCAGCCTAAAGCATCGCGGCGAAGGACCCCTCCGGTTGCACGCTGCTCGCTCCGTCGGCAGGGGGTCCTTCGCCGCCATGCTTCTGGCGCTGTGGGTCCGTTCCTGGGGCTCAGGATGACAGCGGGGGGGACAGGGTGGTGGTGGTGGATGACGTTTTCGCGATCAGCTCGTCGTACACGATCTGCGACCACGTCTCGAGCCGCTCGCGCAGTGCGGGCAGTTCCGCTGCCTCCACCCACCGCCCGGTCATCTTCTCCGTCTCGCGGACCGTCACGTCCGGGTCGTGCGATTCGAGGACGTAGACCGCGCCGAGGTGGACGGTGCCGACTTCGGTGGTGTCGTCGTTGAGGATGCCGGCGAAGGTGAGGTCGTAGTCGCCGGCGACGTGGACCTCTTCCTCCAGCTCCTTGTGCAGGCCGTCGAGGAGGTCGGGCGTGTCGGGGTTGATGTGGCCGCCGATGCCCAGCGAGAGCTTGTGGTGCAGCCGGGCCTCGGTCTGCTTCGGCGTGCGCTGCAGCAGAAAGTACGACTGCCCGTGGCGGATGATCACGTACGGGATGATCTGCTTGTACTGCGGGGAGATCTCCGCGGTCGGGCGGTCGAGGAAAAAGTGGCCGTCGAGAATGGCGTCGAAAATCTCCTCGAGATGCTCGTGTACCAGGCCGTACTCCACGAGGTATTGCGCGATCTTCTCGCGCTCCACCACCATCACCTGTTCGGTCATCGAAACGACTCCAGGACCCGGTCGTGCAGCAGGCCGTTGGTGGAGAGGCCGCTGCCGCCGTCGAAGCGCGGGCGGTCCTGCAGGTCGGTGAACCGTCCGCCCGCTTCCTCGACGATGACCTGCACCGCGGCCATGTCCCACGGCGCCACGAACGGCTCCACGGCGATCTCAATCGCGCCCTCCGCGACGAGCATGTGACTCCAGAAGTCGCCGAAGCCGCGCGCGCGTTCGCACGCGCGGATCAGCGCCAGCATGGCCTCGGTGGAACCGTGTTTGTCGTGATCGGTGATGCTGTCGTAGGCGATGTGGGCCTGCCCGAGCTCGGCGATGCGCGACACGCGAATCGCGCGTCCGTTGCAGAACGCTCCGTCGCCGCGCGATGCCCACCAGCGCCGTCCCATCGCCGGCGCCGAGACGACGCCGACGACCGGCTGTGCCTCCTCGACGAGAGCGATCAGCGTCGCGTACACCGGGATGCCGCGTACGTAGTTCTTCGTCCCGTCGATCGGGTCGATGACCCAGCGCCGCGCCGCGTCGCCGCTCGTGCCGAACTCCTCGCCGAGGATTCCGTCGCTCGGGCGCTCCGCGGCGAGCCGCTCCCGCAGCAATCGCTCCACCGCCTCATCGGCCTCGGAGACGGGCGAGAGGTCGACTTTGGTCCGCACCGCCAGTGACGCCGACTGGAAATGCCGCAGCGTGATGGCGTCCGCCGCGTCCGCGAGATCCAGCGCCAGGCGCAGGTCCGGATTCATGGCCGCGGAGGCTAACATACGCGCGATGCTTGCGGCCTTCCTCCTCGCTTCCACGCTCACCATCGCCGACTACGCCACCATGCCCACCGTCGCCGCGCCGCGCTGGTCGCCGGACGGGAAGCGCATCGCCTACGTGGTCACGAAAGCGGACCTCGAGCGCAGCGTGTACGACTCCGACGTCTGGGTCATCGACGCCGACGGGAAGAACGACCGCCAGCTCACCCGCGCGCGCGGCGCCGACTTCCGTCCGCGGTGGTCGCCCGACGGCGCGCGGCTGGCGTTCCTCAGCGATCGCGACGGGAAGAACGCGCTCTGGCTGATCGACGCCGACGGCGGCGAGGCGCGCAAGCTCGTCGACCCGCCGTCGCCTGTGCGCGACTTCGACTGGTCGCCGGACGGCAAGTCGATCGCCTTCATCCGCATCGACGAGGCCACCCCCGAGGAAGAGAAGAAGGGGAAGGAGAAGGACGACGCGCGCGTCATCGGCGAAGCGCGCAAGTTCGTGCACCTCCATCTCGCAGACGTGGCCACGGGGGAGGTGCGCCGCCTGACGAAAGGCGACTTCTCGATCTGGACGTTCGACTGGTCGCCGGACGGGAAGCGCATCGCCTTCGACCGCGGGCCGGGCCTCGGGCTCGACGACATGTATCGCTCCGACCTCTACACCGTCACGGTCGCGGACGGCGAGATGCGCCCGCTGCTGCAGCGCCGCGGCTTCGAGCGCGGGCCGTCCTATTCACCCGACGGCAAGTGGCTGGCCTTCACGACCTCGGACGGCGTGCACGACTGGCTCATCGAGCACGACGTCCACGTGATGCCCGCCGGCGGCGGTGCGTCGCGCAGTGTGTCGAAGGAGTGGGGCCGCACGCCCGACGCGATCTTCTGGGACGGCGGCGCGCTCTATGTCGAAGGTCCGCACGACACCACCACGCAGCTCTTCCGCGTCAACGCCGACGGCAGCGCCTGGACCAACACCACGAACGTCAACGGCAACATCTCCGATCCGCACGTCCGCAAGGGCCGCGTCGCCTATGTCTATCAGTCGACGACCGAGCCGCCGGAGCTGTTCGTCGACAAAAAGCAGCTCACCCATCACAACGACGCCTGGCGCGGCCGGGAGCTCGGCGAGACGCGCCTCATCCGCTGGAAGAACCCGAAGGACAACCTGGAGATCGAGGGGCTGCTCACGCTCCCCGTCGGCTACAAGGGCGGGAAGGTGCCGCTGCTGACGTTCGTCCATGGCGGCCCGGCCTCCCGTTTCGACCAGGGCTTCCTCGGCTACCTCGGCCAGATCTACGCGCCGCAGGTCATGGCCGCGAACGGTTTCGCCGTCCTGCGGCCGAACCCGCGCGGCACCGGCGGCTACGGCGCCGCCTTCCGCCGCGCCAACCGCAATGACTGGGGCGGCATGGACTGGATCGACGTCAACGCCGGCATCGACAAGGTCATCGCCGACGGCATCGCCGACCCGAACCGTCTCGGCCTGATGGGCTGGAGCTACGGCGGCTTCCTGGCCTCCTGGGCCATCGGCCACAGCGACCGCTTCAAGGCCATCAGCGTCGGCGCGCCCGTCGTCGACCTGCTCAGCTTCCACGGCACCACCGACATCCGCGACTTCATCCCGCACTACTTCGACGAGCGCGAGACCCCCGACACCTCCCTCGACGAGCTCCGCCACGCACCGCTCTCCCTCGAGCTGCTCCGCGCCCACAGCCCTCTCTGGCGCCTGAAGAAGACGAACGCGAAGGTGCTCATCCAGCACGGCGAAGCCGACGACCGCGTCCCGCTCTCGCAGGGCACGATGCTCTACCGGATCCTCGAGGAGCTCGGAGTGGACGTGCGGATGGTGGTCTACCCGCGCACGCCCCACGTGCCCCGCGAGCCGAAGCTGCGCATGGACGTCATGCGCCGCAACGTGGAGTTCTTCAAGGACCTTTAGGAGGGCCACCGCCTCAGCCGCGGAGCGCCGGCTGCCAGCCGGCCAGTACAGTGCTCCGTTCGCGCAAATGCCGACCTTCCATGGAAGGTCGACGGACTTCACGCGTGAGATCCCGATCTTCACGCTCGAGGTGCGTCGACGTCGAGCGTGAAGTCGCGGACCTCACGCGTGAGATCCCGAGCTTCACGCTCGAGGTGCATCGATGTCGAACGTGAAGTCGCGGACCTTCCATGGAAGGTCGACGGACCTCACGCGTGAACTTCCGAGCTTCACGCTCGAGGTGCGTCGACGTCGAGCGTGAAGTCGCGGACCTCACGCGTGAGATCCCGAGCCTCACGCTCGAGGTGCGTCGATGTCGAGCGTGAAGCCGCCGACCTTCCATGGAAGGTCGACGGACCTCACGCGTGAACATCTGAGCTTCACGATCGAGGTGCGTGGATGTCGATCGTGGACCGCGCGACCTTGCATGGAAGGGTCGTGGACCTCACGGTTGACATCCCGCGACCTGCCACGGCAGGTCGCGCGGCTCCCGGCCGGAGTCCGTCTGACCTGCCTTCACGTGGCGCGGCTCATCGTCATGATGGCGCGCCGTGCGCGTGGGAGTCCTAAGCCGCTTCCTCGCGTCGCGCGCCCTGCTCGCGCCAGAGGGCGGCGTAGAGGCCGTTCATGGCGAGCAGGGTGTTGTGCGTGCCGGTCTCCACGATGCGGCCTTTGGCCAGGACGTGGATGCGCTGGGCGTGGGCGATGGTGGAGAGGCGGTGGGCGACGAGGACGGTCATGCGGCGGTGGCCGCCTCCGGTGGTGAGGTCGCGGATCGTTTCGGTGATCGCTTTCTCCGTGATCGAGTCGAGGCTGGAGGTGGCCTCGTCGAAGATCATCAGCTCGGGCTTGCGGAGGAGCGCGCGGGCGATGGCCAGGCGCTGGCGCTCGCCGCCGGAGATCTTGATGCCCCCTTCCCCGATCTTGGTGTCGAGGCCTTTGCCGCCGCGCTCGATGATCGGCAGGGCCGCGGCCTGGCGCAGCACTTCGACGCATTGGGCGTCGGTGGCTTTCGGGCTGACGAAGAGGAGGTTATCGCGGATGGTGCCGGCGAAGAGCTGCGTCTCCTGCGTCACCAGGCCGATGCGTCCGCGCAAGGCGTCCTGGTCGATCTCGGCGATGTCGACGCCGTTCACGCAGAGACGCCCGCTGGTTGGGCGATAGAGGCCGACGAGGAGTTTGACGAGCGACGTCTTCCCCGACCCCGAGGGGCCGACGAAGGCCACGGTGTCGCCGGCGCGGATCTCGATGTCGATCGACTCGAGCGACGGCGTGCTGGCGGAGGGGTAGGTGAACGACACGTCGTCGAAGGCGATGTGCTGCAGCGGGCCGAGACTGACCGGGTTGGCGGGCTTCGGCGCGGGGGCGATGGCCAGGACTTCCTCCAGCTTCTCCATGCTGGCGCGCGCTTCCTGGTACTGGGCGATGATCGCGCCGAGCTCCGCGAGCGGCGAGAAGATGGCAAATGAATAGAAAAACAACGCGTAGAACTCGCCGAGGGTGATGGTCTTCTGGAAGACGAGCCAGAGCATCAGGAACAGCAGCGCGGCTCGCGTCGTGTTGATGAGCGTCCCCTGCAGGAACGAGTAGAAGCGGAGGAAGCGGACCTTCTTCAGCTCGAGGCCGAGGATGCCGGCGTTCACTTTGTTGAGACGGTCGATCTCCTGCTTCTCCAGGCCGAGCGACTTCACCAGCTCGACGTTGCGCAGCGTCTCCGTCGTCGAGCCCGCGAGCTCCGCGGTCTGCGTGACGATCACGCGCTGTTGCGCCTTGATGCGCCGGCTGATGAAGAACATCAGTGTGCCGAGCGACGGCGCGAGCAGCAGGTACGACGTGCCGAGCGACCAGTGCACGGTGAAGGCGTAGATGGTCACGAAGACCAGGCCGATCATGGAGACGAACATCAGGTTGACGAAGTTCGTGATCAGCGACTGCGCGTCGGCGCGGGCCTTGTGCATCTTCTGCAGGATCTCGCCGGAGCGCTGGTCCTCGAAGACGGCGTACGGCAGCGAGAACGAGTGCGAGACGCTCTGCTCGTAGAGCTGCGCGCCGGTGCGCTGGGAGATGACGTTGACGAAGTAGTCCTGGAAGTTCTTGGCGATGCGCGACACGAGGGCGACGCCGACGTACGCCAGCAGCAGCAGGACGACGCCGCGCACGAACACGTCGCGCGGCAACTCGCCGGCTTTGAGGGCGTAGCGGTCGACGATCAGGCGGAAGACCTGCGGGTCGAGCAGCGAGAAGACCTGGTTGATCGTGGCCAGCCCGAGGGCGGCGGCGATGAGGCGTTTGTAGCAGAGAAGGTAGGTGTAGAGCAGGCGCATTTTCAGTTCACGAAGAGAGCGATGGACATGACGATGCCGATGAAGACCACAAATGCGCGCACGAACTTCCTGCCGAGGCGGCGCGCGATGCGCGCGCCGAGGTAGCCGCCGAGGATGGTCCCCACCGTCATTACCAGAACATCACGCCAGGCCACGGCGTTCGAGAAGGCGAAGTAAATCGCGGCGATGCCGTTGATGCAGACGGCCAGGACGTTCTTGAGGCCGTTCATCTGATGGAGGTCGGTCAGGCCGATCAGGCCGAGGGCGGCCAGCATGAGGATGCCCATCCCGGCGCCGAAGTAACCGCCGTAGAGACCGACCAGCAGTTGGAAGACGAACACGAACGCCACCCAGCCGCGTGTCGGATCCTCGTGTGCGCGGGCGACCGTACCGAGACGGCGGGTGATCATTTCCTGCGCCGCGAGGAGGAGCGTCGCACCCAGGATGAGAAACGGCACGAGCCGCTCGAAGGTGGAGACAGGCGTGCGCAGGAGCAGCAGCGCGCCGGCCGCGCCGCCGAGGAGCGAGGGGACGATCAGCAGGAGCAGCCAGCCGCGCACGGTGGCCAGCTCGCGCCGGAAGCCGTACGCGCCGGCCATGGACCCGGGCCACATGGCCACGGTGTTCGTCGCGTTGGCGACGATCGGATCGCGGCCCAGCCAGAGCAGCGCAGGAAAGGAGATGAGCGTCCCTCCACCGGCAATGGAGTTGATGGCGCCGGCAGCCACGCCCGCGGCGAGGATCACGATGGTTTCGAGAGTCACGCGGCGCGGATTATGGCGCGTGAGGGTTGCTGGTTGCTCGCATTGGAGCCACGCAAGGGAGACGACGATAGGCCTCCGGCGGGCCGGTGCGACCGGCGGCGCTTGTTGTGCCCACGCCGTCGCGCCAACACGTGTTACGTCGACAGGTGTGCGTTCAGGCTAGGCCAACAAGCGCCGCCGGTCGCACCGGCCCGCCGGAGGCCCCCGGTCGTCTTTCTTTGCGTGGGTCCAACCCGGGCAACCGGCAGCGTCAGCGAACCCCCTCCGTCAGATACAACTCCGACAGCACCCTCATCGCCGTGTATGCGTACGCGCTGCCGTCCGGGGTGATGGCTACCGGGGAGATCTTGTAGACGCCGGCGGGGTCGGCGGCGGTGAGCTCGCGCCAGAGCTCGCGCTGGCCGATGGCGAGGGTGACGCGGTGGACGCGGGCGGGGAGGGCGGTGGGGCGGTAGACGTAGAGCGAGGCTCCGTCGGCGGACCACTGGATGGGGATCTCTCCCTTTTCGACGCCGGTCACCGGCTGCGCGGCGGTGCCGTCGACAGGATAGAGGACGATGGTCTGCTCGGCGTTCATGCCGGCCACGAGGCGGCCGTCGGGGGAGACGGCGAACGCGCGCACGCCGCCGCTCCAGATGTTCTCGGGCGAGATCGGCGTCACGGTCTCGTCGAGCGTGTCGATGAGGTGGAGGCGGTACGCCCCTTTGCCGATCGCTCCGCCGACCACCACGCGCCGCGAGTCGGGCATCCACGCCGCGCCGCTCTCGAACGAGCCGTCGAGCTTCAGCTCGCGGGCCTCGCCGGTGCCGGTGGGGATGACGGCCAGCTTCGCTCCCTGATGGGCCAGGGCCCACTTGCCGTCGGGCGACAGCGCGTCGCCCATGCCGTCGCCGAGGCGCAGCGGGGAGGGGGCGTCGGCGCGGCGGAGGTAGACCGCGTTCTTCGCGCCGCCCCCTTCGCGCGTCTCGCTGAAGAGAATGGTGCGGCCATCGGGGGAGAGGTCGGCCAGGATGGACCAGTCCAGCCAGGAGGCGTCGCGTTCGGACGGGTCGTCCAGTCGTCGAGTCGTCGAGTCGTCTAGGGGAGCCGTGCCCGGAGCCGTAGTGGGTGCTGCCGTCGTCGCCACTGGAAGACTCGGCGACTGGACGACTGGACGACTCCACATCAGCGCCGCCCGCCACGTCCCGTTCGACAGCAGCGTTTCGCCGCGCGCCGACAGGTCGAAGATCCGCAGCGCGCCGGTGAGCCGCGTGACGAGGCGCATCGTGCCGTGCTCCACGTTCACCGCCCAGAGCGCGGGAGGGGAGGCGGCGCTGTTCGTGCCCGAGACCCAGACCTCTTTCCCGTCGTGCGACCAGGCGATGCCGGTGGCGCCGCGGGCCCAGCCGCGGGCGATGGTCACGGGGGCGCCGCCGTCGATGATGGCCAGCTCCCATTCGCCGCGCGACGGCTCGAGGATGGCCAGCCGTTTGCCGTCCGGCGCGATGCGCACGTCGCGGACGTAGTGCGGCGTCTCGTGGCGCACGGTGCCGATCGGGTACTCGATGCGCGTGCGGTCGCCCTGCTGCCGGATGATGGCCAGCGACTGCCCGTCCGGCGCCCAGTCGGCCTGCAGGACGTTCTCGGCGATCTCCCGCGGCAGGCCGCCGGCGAGCGGGACGCGCGCGAGCGTGCCGAGGTTCGTGACGCGGTCGCGGCGGAGGAGGATGGCCAGCTCCGCCGATGGCGACACGGAGAGGATCTCGCTGTTCTCGACGCCGAGGGGACGCGCTTCCGTGGCCCGGCGGCTGACGACGAAGACTTCCGGCGGACGCCCGTCCCAGGCCGCGCTGTAGACGATGGTCTCGCCGTCGGGAGAGAAGCGCGCCGAGCGAACCTCGCCGCGGCGGAACGTCAGGCGATGGAACTGCGGCTCGACGACGTCGTCCGCTTTCTGGCGGTGCGCCCACGTCCACGCCCCGTAGGCCGCGCCGGCGACGGAGACGAGATAGAGCAGCGCGAGCAGCAGCGGCGACACGCGCCGCTTCGGCTTCATGGCCGGGCGCGCCTGCGTGCGCTGCGTCGCCGGAGCGGACGCGGGTGACGGGGTACGCATCGCCGCCGTCGGCGCGATGGCCGAGGAGGCCGCCGTCGACGCGGCGCGCGGGATCGTCGCCGTCCCCGACATTGACGCCAGCGTCTCGAGGTTGAAGCCGAGATCGCGCGCCGATTGGAAGCGCTGCTCGCGGTCCTTTTCGAGGCAGCGGCGCACGAGGCGCTCCACGGCCGGCGGCACGTTCGGCGACAGGTCGGCGATCTCCGGCGGATCTTCCTTGAGGATGGCGCTCAGCGTCCCGATGGCCGAGTTGCGTCGGAAGGCGCGCGCGCCGGTGAGCATCTCGAAGAAGATCGTGCCGAGGGAGAAGATGTCGCTGCGGGCGTCGACCGGCTCGCCGCGCACCTGCTCCGGCGACATGTAGCCGACCGTTCCGAGGACCATGCCCGGCTCGGTGGCGGCCATCTCGAACGTCGGGCCTTCCTTGCCCGGCGGCGCGGTGAGCTTGGCGATGCCGAAGTCGAGGATCTTCAGGCGCCCGTCGCGGGTGAGGAAGATGTTGTCGGGCTTGAGGTCGCGGTGGACGATGTGCTTCTCGTGCGCGGCCGCGAGCCCCTGCGCCATCTGCAGCGCGGCATCGACGGCCTTGCGCGCCGAGAGAGCGCCGCGATCGAGCCGGCTGCGCAGCGTCTCCCCTTCGAGCAGCTCGGTGACGAGGAACGGATTGTCTTCCGCGTCGCGGCCGACGTCGTACACGGTCAGGAGGTTGGGATGGTTGAGCATCCCCGTGGCCCGCGCCTCCTGTTCGAAGCGGACCAGGCGCTCGTGGTCGCTGAAGGCGACGTGGGTCAGGACCTTGATGGCCACGTCGCGTCCGAGGCGCGTGTCCTTCGCGCGATAGACCACCCCCATCCCGCCCTCGCCGACGATTCCGGCGATCTGATACGGGCCGAGCATCGAATTCTGCTGCAGCGGCATGGAGGCATTGTAGAGGCAGGTAGCGGTGCGATTGACACGATCGGCCGGCACGACGATCATTCGCGAACCCCCCACGACCATGTCCCTCGCCCGCTGGCTGTCGCCGCTGCTGTTTCTCCTCCTGTCGCCTGCCGCGTACGCGGGAGTTTCCTCGGTCGCGCTGACCGAAACGGAGATCGTGGTGACCGTGACGCCCGGCGCACGGGTCACGATCTCGCAGCTCTACTGGCCGGACCACGATTCGACGTTCGCAGCCGACAGCGACGGCGACGGTGTGATCCGCGTGGCGAGGCCGCCGCTCTGGCAGGCACGACAACTGTCGGTGCTCGTCGCCGACTTCGACACGGCGCAGACCGCATTCGTCAGCACTGTCACCAACGCGCCGTCGACGCCGGAGCCCCTCGAGCCGCGGACGGTGCTGCGCGGCCCGTCAGGCGCGCACACGTTGATGATGTTTCGCGAGCGGTACGACTACGCGGACTTCGAGATCGTCTGGCTGCGCCCCGGCGTCGGCGCCTGGCGCGGCGGGAGCACGGACCGGATCCACGGCTTCCTCGGCATGCAGTACTTCGAGGCCGGCACGTTCTCCCCGATGGTGGCCGGCGTGCCCACACCGGCAGGCTTTGCGCACGGTGACCGGCTGGTGGTCCTGCAGGGAGACCACCCGTCGACGGGGGGCGTCGATGAAGACCTCGATGCGCCGTGGTCCGGTGGTGTCGTTTCGTTTCACAGTGCCGGCCAGTACGCTCCGGTACGAGAGGGACAGTCTGCAGCCATCGGCGGTGCGCGGACCGGAGGCTCGGACGGGCCGGTGTCATTCGGCTTCGAGCAGACCGGCGGCGACGCGATCGCCGGCGTTCATTACATGTTTCCTCCCGACATCACTCTGAAGACAGGCCAGCTGTCATTGTCCGCCGTGATGCCGTTTCTGAACGACACCGTCTACGGAGGGAGAGTGACGCTCCGGTTTGGCCTGGCGCGGGTCAACGGCATGACCATCGGCAGGTATGCGGAGAACGTCATCATCATCGATGACAACGATCCCGCCCCGCTGATCCAGTTCGCGTCCTTGCCGGCCACGGTCGACGAGGGCGACACGCCGTGGACGCTGCCCGTCACGCTCACGAAAAGCGGCGCGACGCGCGTGCCGGCGACGGTCGGCTATCAATGGACGTTCCGGAACACGAGCGGCAGCGGGACCGTGGTCTTCACACCGGACGAGCAGTCGAAAACGATCGACGTTCCGATCCCCGGGAACACGAGCGCGAACGACCACGGCACGATGACGATCGCCCTCTCGACCGCCGTCGACGCGCAGCTCCCGCCGAGCGCCCGCCGCGACGTCGAGCTGCGCGACGACGATCTGCCGCTCCTCGACGCCGTCGACACGAGCGCCGGCGAGGATGCGGGCGTGGTCGCGGTGAGCATCAACATCGACGTTCCGCTGAGCACGCGTCCGGTGTCGGTCAGTTGGAGCACGGCCGACGGCACCGCGCGCGCCGGCAGGGATTACCACGCGGTCTCGAATCAGACGGCGCTCGCGGCGTACGGCGCGACGGCGACGGTCTTCCTCATCGAGGATCACGAGCAGGAAGGGCCGGAGACGTTCTATCTCGATCTCGTAGCGACGACCGGCGCCACGATCCGAAAATCGCGCGCGGTCGTGACCATCACCGACGATCTCCGTCCGCGCGTGACGATCGAGAGCGTGAGCGTCACCGAGGGCGCTCCCGGCGAGAGCAGGGACGTGCGCCTCGGCGTGAGTCTGTCGCACGCGCCGACAGGGCCGGTGCGGTTCCGCATCGCGCGTGACCTCGGCAGCACCGCCGCCGCGAGCGCCGACTACGCCCTCGACGCGAGCTGGATCACCTTCGCCGCCGGCCAGACCGCGGCCGAAGGAGTCGTGCAGATCTTCGGCGACGCGGAGCCGGAGTCCGACGAGACGCTCTACCTCACCGCCGTCGATCTCGACGGCGTGCGGGCGCCGGCCACCAGCGGGGCGATCACGATCGTCGACGACGACGGCTACGTCGGCCGGCTGCGCGTCGGCGGAACGCGCATCGTCGAAGGCACAGGCGGCACGCCCACCGTGGCGGCGTTCCCGGTGCAGCTCACGGCGCCCCTCGGCAATCCGGTGTTCTTCTCGTATCGCGCGTACGGTGGCTCGGCCGCCGCGCCCGCCGACTTCCAGGCGATCGAGGGACAGTCCGTGCTGCAGCCCGGCGAGACCACGGCCACGCTCCTGGTCAACGTCACCGCCGACGCTGCCGCCGAAGCCGACGAGACGTTCACCCTGGCACTCTTCGACGTCACCGGGGCGTTCCTCGAGCGCGCCACCGCCACGACCACCATCGCCGACGACGACGGACCGCTCCCCAGCACACGCAGGATCTCCGCTCACGACGTGGCCGTGCGTGAAGGCCAGCCCGAGGCGGTGATCGCACTGACGCGGCCGGCCACGACCGTCGACGCCGTCACTGTCTCCTTCTGGACCGTGGCCGGAACCGCCGCCGCGAACAGCGACTTCGTGCCGGCCGGCGGCAGCGTGACGTTCGCGCCGGGCGAGCTCACGAAGTCGATCCGCGTGCCGATCGTGGACGACAGTGTCCGCGAAGAGGACGAGACCTTCCATGTCGTGCTGGCCAGCGAGTCAGCGCCACTGGAGCGGGCCATGGTCCGCTGCACGATCGCCAGCGACGACGGCTCCCGCCGCCGCGCCGCGCGTCATTGACCTGCGCCTTTCGCCGCGCGTGTGACGGAAATTTTGCGTTTCTGGAATGACGCCTATACGGGTCTGTTACTACGATTCGCAGGTCCAATCGCGCCGTCGGAATCCCCGACACCACAACTTGCTCGCGTGAAAATGTAACCGGTACCACCGTGGCCGTGATTTTTGCGCGTTTCGCCCGCCTTGAGGAGGCCCACCACTCCATGTCCGTGCTCGAGCTGTCTCCCTCCGTCTCCGCCGCGTTCTCCAAGCACCTCGGCGTTTTCGCCAACCCCAAAGGCGCGCACCTGCTCGACCGCACCGAGCCCCTCGGCGAGTGGCTCGACATGCGCGCGGAGCTGAACACCTGGCCGTACGCGCGCACGCTGCAGGGCCGCCCCGCCGCCGAGGCCGTGCTGCACAGCCAGAACCGCCGCCGCGTGGCCGGGATGAACTTCGGCTCGCAGGACTACCTCGGACTCTCGCAGCATCCGGCCATCCTCGCCGCGGCGCACGACGCGCTGGACGAGTTCGGGCCGCACGCCGCCGCGTCGCCGATGCTGCAGGGGAACACTGTCCCGGGCCGCCGACTGGAGAGCGCTCTCGGCGAGATGCTGGAGATGGAGCACGTGCTGCTCTTCCCGACCGGCTGGGCGGCGGGCTTCGGCGCGATCACGGGCCTGGTGCGTCCCACCGATTCGATCGTCATCGACCAGCTCGCGCATGCCTGCCTGATGCAGGGCGCGCGGGCGGCGACGCAGAACGTCTACCTGTTCCGCCACAATGACGTCGACGCGCTGCGCCACCGTCTCTCGAAGCTGCGCGCCAAGGACGCGGAGAACGCCATCCTGGTCGTCTCCGAGGGACTGTTCTCGATGGACGCGGACAGCCCGCGCATCGAGGCGATGCAGGCCGTCTGCCGCGAGCTCGACGCGGTGCTGATGATGGACGTCGCCCACGACTTCGGCGCCACCGGTCCCGGCGGCACGGGGCAGCTCGGCATCCAGAGCATGGTCGGCAAGGTCGACCTGGTGATGGGCAGCTTCTCGAAGACGTTCTCCAGCAACGGCGGCTTCGTGGCCACGAACAGCCGCGCCGCGCGCCAGTTCCTCGGCATCTACGGCGGCTCGCACATCTACTCGAACGGCATCTCGCCGGTGCAGTCGGCGGTGGCGCTGGAGTCGCTGCGCATCGTGCGCAGCGAGGAAGGGGCCATCCTGCGCGAGCAGTCGTTCGACAACATCCTCCGCCTGCGCGCCGGCTTCGAGTCGCGCGGCATCGAGTGCCTCGGCAATCCGAGCAACGTCGTCCCGGTGATGTGCGGCGACGAGATGGCGGCCCGGTACACGGCACGCCTGCTCGAGGAGAACGGCCTGATCGCGAACCTGGTCGAGTTCCCGGCCGTGCCGCGCGAGCGCGCCCGCTTCCGCTTCCAGATCATGGCCACGCACTCCGAGGCCCAGATCGACCGCGCCGTGAACGTGTTCGAGCGCTGCCTCAACGAAGCGCGCACGATGTAAGGGGAAACGACCGGGGGGCCTCCGGCGGGCCGGTACGACCGGCAGCGCTGATTGATCCACGTCTTCGCGCAGAACGCGCTTCGTGCGAGAAGCGTGAGTTCAGCCTTGGGCGACCAGCGCTGCCGGTCGTACCGGCCCGCCGGAGGCCTCCCGTCGTTCCCTCGCATCGTGCGTGCTATCGTCGCCGCGCTTGGGCTCGCTCCTCAAAATCTGGCTGGTAGTGGTGATCGCCGCGCTGGCCATTCACCTCGGCAGCTCGCCGCTGCTCGACGCCGACGAGGGGCGCAACGCCGAAGTGGCGCGGGAGATGGCGGAGACGAACGACTACGTCATGCCGCGCCTCAACGGCCTGCCGTATCTCGACAAGCCGATCGTCTACTTTGCCGCCGAGGCGGGGTTCATGGAAGTGCTCGGGCCGACCGAGCTCGCGGCGCGGCTGCCGGCGTATCTCTTCACCATCGCCACGGCGGCCGTGCTGTTCTGGTTCGCGCGGCGGATGGGCATCGACCCGTGGGTGACGGCCATCGTGTTCCTGGCCATGCCGCTCGTCGTTGCGTTCGCGCGGACGGTGATCTTCGACAGCGCGCTGATGTTCTTCGCCGTCGCGGCGCTGGCCGCGTTCTGGTGCGCGATCGAAGAACAAAACAAGCGCTGGTCGATGCTGGCCTGGGCGGCCATGGGCCTGGCCATGATCACCAAGGGGCCCGTGACGTTCGTGCTGGTGTTGTTCGTGGTCATCCCGTACGCGTGGCGGCGGAAGGCGCTGCGGGTGCTGTTTCCCGTCATCGGCATCGTGCTCTTTGCCGCGGTGATCGCGCCGTGGGTGTGGGGGATGACGCGGGTCATCCCGGAGTTTCTGAGTTACATCGTCGTCACCGAGACCGCGGAGCGGATGGCCACCAAGGCGCTGCAGCGCACCGGCCCGCCGTGGTATTTCGTCCCGTACCTCATCGCCGGCGCGCTGCCGTGGTCGATCGTGGCCATCTTCAGCTGGCGCTCGCTGAAGAAACGCGGCGATCTCTTTCTCCTGCTCTGGCTCCTCGTCCCCTTCGTCTTCTTCTCCATCTCGCAGTCGAAGCGTCCGCAGTACATCCTGCCGCTGATGCCGGCCATCGCGCTGATGCTGGCGCGGATCTGGGACGAGGCGCGCACGCGCGCGGCCGGCATCGTGATCGCCCTCTTCGGCGGCCTGCTGCTCGCCGCGTCGCTGTTTCTCCATCGGACGAAGATGAAGCCGGAGATCGCCGCCGTTGCGGACGAGACGGCGATCGGTCTCGGGATCGCCTTCGCCCTCGGCGGTCTCGTGGCGATGTTCAGTCAGCGCCGCGAGCTCATCCTGATCGCGCTGACGCTCCCCGTCATCGCCCTCCCTCTCCTGGCCGACCCGCTCCTGCACGCCCTCGCCGAGCGCCGCTCCACGAAGTCGATGGTCGTCGAGATGCGTCCGTTCCTCGACCCCGGGACGGAGATCGTCGGCGTGGAGGCCTACGCCGGCTCGCTGTCGTTCTACCTCCGGCAGCCGATCACGATCGTCAGCGAGGACGGCAGCGAGCTGACCAGCAACTACATCCTCCGCCGCTTCGACCGCTTCTCGACGAACCCCGCCTCCACGCTCAAGCCGCTGCCGTACTTTGACCGCACGCTCACCGACCCCGCCCCCCGCGTCTACGTCCTCCGCATCGGCGACAAGAAACGCCGCGCGCTGCTCGAAGCCCGCGGCTGGCACCTGGTCGCCGACGGTGCGCGGCACGTCGTATACGCGAGGTAGGTGCCCGCAGCGTTATGGAGTGCGGCGGCCGCAGACGCCGCTTTGACTGCCGTTCGTGGTGCGGAGTCGCTGCGGCACCGAAGGCAGTGAAAGCGGCGCCTGCGGTCGCCGCAGTCCATAGCCCCCGCCCGACCGGGTCAGTCGGCGCGCTTGGGAACGGTTGGCGGGGCACCGTGTTCGGAAAGGTACTCCCGAAGTGCCTGGCTCACGACCGCCGAATCGCGAAAGACCTTCGCGACATCCGGCTCGAGGAGCACGACATTGCTGCCGCGCGTGGCGCGTTGGTAGTACTTTCCCCGCACCGCACCGGCGAGATTCACCTCGGGGATGTCGTCATCTGGATCGTCAGTTCTGTTGCTCATGTTGTCGACGTTGGCGGGGCGCAGTTTACGACCGTGGCTCGCCAGGCAACAGAGAGACGACCGGGAGGCCTCCGGCGGGCCGGTACGACCGGCAGCGCTTAGTGAACCCAGTCGTCGCGCGAACGCGTGTTTCGTAGACAGGGCGTGCAATCAGGCTAGGCCAATCAGCGCTGCCGGTCGCACCGGCCCGCCGGAGGCCTCCTCGTCGTCTCCCTCGTGCATACCGCGGATACAATCCGCGCCGGTGTGTGGCATCTACGGCATCGTGAGCGCGGCGGAGCTGCGTCATCCGCAAGTCCTCGAGCTCATGGGGAAGGCGTTGCGGCATCGCGGGCCGGACGGGCATGCCACCTTCGTCCAGCCCCGCGCGCAGATCGGGACCGAGCGGCTGCGCATCATCGACCTTCACGAGCGGGCTGACCAGCCGTTTGCCTCGCCAGACAACAGCGTCTGGCTCGAGGCCAACGGCGAGATCTACAACGCCGCGGAGATCCGGGCGCGCTACGCCGACTACCCGTTCCGCTCGCACTCCGACGTCGAGTCCATCCTGCCGCTCTATCTCCAGCACGGCCCGCGCGCCGTCGAGCAGCTGGACGGCATGTTCGGGCTTGCGGTGTGGGACGACCGCACGCGGACGCTGCTCCTCGCGCGCGACCGCGCCGGCGAGAAGCCGCTCTTCTACGCGCGCGTTCGCGGCGAAGTCCTCTTCGCCTCGGAGCTGCAATGTCTGCTGCGTCATCCCGACGTCTCGCGCGACCTCGACCGCGTCGCCATCGATGAGTACCTGACCCTGGGCTACGTCCCCGAGCCGCGGACGCCGTTCGCGGCCATCCGCCGCGTGCCCGCGGGGACGTACATGCTCTTCCGCGACGGCCACGAAGAGACCGTGCGGTACTGGGACCCGTCGGCGTTTCTTATCGAGCCGGTCGACGCCGCCGAGGCGGTGCGGGAGACGCAGCGGCTCGTCGAGCGGGCGGTGACGAAGCAGGTCATGTCGGACGTGCCGGTGGGCGTGTTCATCAGCGGCGGGCTCGACTCGTCCATCCTGGCCACGCTGGCCTCGCAGGTCATCGGCGTCGACAAGGTGCATACCTTCTCCGCGCAGTTCGCCGAGGAGTCGTATGACGAGAGTGGGGACGCGGCGGTGCTGGCCAGGCGGATGCGCACGAAGCACATCCCCGTGCGCGCCGACGAGGAGACGCTGCTCGAGGCACTGAAGAACGTCAGCACACGCGTGGCGGAGCCGCTCGCCGATCCGGCCATCCTGCCGACGTTCCTCCTGGCGCGCACCGCGCGGGAGCACGTGAAGGTGATCCTGAGCGGGGAGGGGGCGGACGAGCTGTTCGGCGGCTATCCGACGTACGTCGGCCACAAGATCGCGCCGAGGTTCGAGGCGTTGCCGTCGCTGATCCGCGGCGGCGTGCGCAAGCTCGCCTACGCCCTCCCTTCCTCGGGGAAGAAGGTCACGCTCGAATATCTGCTCAAGCGCTTCGTCAGCGACGCCGAGCGGCCGTGGGCCGAGCGCCACCTGCGCTGGTTCGGCACCGGCCTGCCGTCACGGCCGCTGCCGGACGTGCAGGTGGAAGGGGAGGCCATGCCGGGGGCGATGCTGCTGGACTACCGCAGCTATCTCCGCGACAACCTGCTGGTGAAGGTGGACCGGGCCACGATGCTCTCCTCGGTCGAAGCACGCGCGCCGTACCTGGACCGCGACCTGACCGCCTTTGCCCTGTCGCTCCCCCCGGAGCTGCGCGTCCGCCGCCTGACCACGAAGTGGGTGCTGAAGAAGGCCGCCGAGAAGTGGCTGCCGCACGAGGTGATCTATCGCCGCAAGCGCGGCCTGAGCGTGCCGGTGGCGACGTGGATCAACCGCGGCCTACGCGGGGAGGTCGATCGCCTGCTCACCCCCGAGCGCCTGCGCCGCCACGAGTTCATCGACGAGCCGCTCGTCACCGGTTTGCTGGCCGAGCATCGCACCAGCCGCGCCAATCACGCCAAGCCGCTCTGGGCGGTGGTGATGCTCGAGTACTGGCTGGAGAACTGGGCCGGAAGCTGAGCGCGCGGGGTCAGCGAGCTCGCTTCATTTCTCTGCTCACGCACAGAGATTGTCCGCAAACTTGCTGAACTTGTTCGCTTCGCGCGCAGACGCTTTCAGCAAAGTTGCTGAACTCTTCGCTTCGCGAGCAGACGTGTTCAGCAAAGTTGCGAACTTCTTCGCTTTGCGAGCAGACAGTTTCAGCAAACTTGCTGAAAGTCTCTGCACGGATGCAGACGTTTTCCGCAAACTTGCGAACTTCTTCGCTTCGCACGCGGACGCTTTCAGCAAACTTGCTGAATTTCTGCGCATGCGTACAGACGTTTTCCGCAAACTTGCTGAATCAGTGAGCGTCGTCGCTGGTGCCGGCACGAACGCCGGCGGCGACGCGCCACTCGCCGTCGACGCGGTAGTCGCGCGTCGCTTCCTCGAAGCCGGTGACGCAGAGGCGCACGATGTTGCCCAGGTCCGCCACCTCGAACGGCTTGCGGATCACGCCGGTGACGATGTTCGGATCCACTTCCTTGAACCTCTGGTCGGCGTAGGCCGTGATCACCAGGATCACCGGCTTGAAGGCGGGCGGATTCGTGCGGAGGTGCTCGATCACGCCGAAGCCGTCCACGCGCGGCATCATCAGGTCGAGGAGGATGACGGCATATTCGTGCCGCCCGAGGAGCTCGATCGCCTCGGCGCCGTCCTCCGCGCTGTCGATCTCCAGCCCCTCGCGCCGGATGATCGTGCAAACCAACTGGCGGATGGCCTGGTCATCGTCCGCGACCAGGACCCGCGTTACTTTTCGATTCTGTTTGGCCATGAGCTCCTGCTTGTCAGCGACGGACTAATGAAAGTCGTGTGCCAGCAGGAAGCGTATGGATCATGTAGTGATGGAGCCTACTGGCTGCTCAAAACGGACACGCCGGCCACGCCCCAGCGGTCGCCGTGCGGGACCAGCGTGACCCAGTACCAGGAGGCGTGCTCGCCCCCGACCGCGGCCCGCGCGAACAGCCCCGCCTCGCGCGGGGCGAGGGGATGCAGGGCCGGCGCGGAGAGCTCGATGACCATCTCGTCCTGCAGCCGCGGCAACTGCGCCGGCGTCACGGCCCGCCACGCGCACGCCGCCCCCTCGGTCGTCACCGGCATGCTGCGATTGCCGTCCACGACCGCCGACGCCACCCGCTCCGCGATCGGCCGTCCGCGCATCAGATAGATCAGCGCCGAAAGCGACTGCTGCGTCGCCAGAGGCCGCGTCGTCGAGACGATGGCCAGCGGCGCCCCGGTGGCGATGGCGTCCATCCGCAGCCGCGAGCAGAGCGCATCCAGCACCGCCGGCGGCACCGCATCCCACGCCGGGGCGGTGAGGGGCGGCGGCTTGGGGGCGGAGGAGCAGGCGGCGAGGAGGATCGCGACTGTTGCGATTGGGGCGAGTCGTCGAGTCGTCCGGTCGCCGAGTCGTCGAGTTGACAGAAGTCTCACAGGCGCATAGTCGCACAGTCTCATAGGAGCCCCCGAAGACCCCCGCCCCTCAAAACAGCATCCGCAACTGCGGCGTGTTCTTCGCCTCGAAGAACGAGCGGATCTCGCTCGCGGCTTTGCGCGACACCAGCTCGCGCGGCGAGTCCTCGTACCAGTCGGCGGGGAAGTAGCGGGTGTAGCTCTCCTGCGTGAAGCGCTTGCAGAGGAGCGCGATCACGCCGACGTCGGTCTCGCTGCGGATCACCCGTCCCGCGGACTGCACGACCCGGGTCATGCCGGGGATCAGGTACGCGAACTCGAAGCCTGCGCCGTACTGTTCGTCGTAATAGTGCTTGAGCAACTCCTGCTCGAAGCTGACCTGCGGCAGGGCCGGCCCGACCACCATCACGCCGGAGAGCATGTCGCCCTGGTAGTCGATCCCTTCGGCGTACATGCCGCCCGAGACCGCCAGGATCAGGTTCCCCTTCCGCGAGCGCGACTTGAGGATGTCGAGGATGGCGTTGCGCTCGTAGTCGGTCATGTCGTTGCGCTGGACCATGACCCGCTTCTCCAGCGGCGGCATGCGCTCGGAGATCTCGCGCAGGAAGGCGTAGCTGGGGAAGAGGGCCAGGAAGTTGCCGTCGCTGGCGTCGGCGATCTGGGCCACGGTCTCGGCGATGCGGTCGTAGTGGTCCGCGCGGCGCTTGTAGGTCGTGTCGACCTCGGAGATGACCACGATCTTGCGGTTCTCGCGCGGGAAGGGGGAGGGGAGTGAGAGCTCCGCGGTGCGATCGGCGGGAAAGCCGAGGGTCTTGCGATAGAACTCGAACGGCTCGAGGGTCGCGGAGAGGGCGATGGTGGCGTGCGCGGACTCGAAGATCTTCCCGAGGAACCTCGACGGGTCCTTGCAGAAAATCTTGAGGCGGATGCCTTCGTCGGTCTTCTCGACGATGTGCGCGAACTCTTCCCCATCCTCGGCCAGCAGGTTCGTGAATTTCACGAGCTTGAAGTAGAAGTCGATGAGCGGGTCTTCCTCTTCGGCGATGCGGTTGTCGATCTTCCAGCCGATGTATTCGAGGACGATGCGCTCCCACTCCGTGCGCTGCTCGACGAACAGCTCGCGGCTCGGCTCGCAGAGGGCCTGCTTGGCATCGTCCTCGAGCACCGCGGCCATCTCGTGGAAATGCGCGCGCAGGACCTCGAGCAGCTCCTCCCACCCTTCGATCCAGCAGTTGCGCGTCATCATGTGGCGGCGGATGTCGTCGAAGGCCTTCTCGTGCAGCTCCGGCGAGTAGTACCCGCGGCCGCGGTCGACGAGGTTGTGGGCCTCGTCCACGACCAGCACGCAGTCGCCGTAGTCGTTCTCCTGCGAGTAGGCCTTGAGGCCGACGTACGGGTCGAAGATGTAGTTGTAGTCGCAGACGATCACGTCGGCCTGCTCGATCAGCTCCAGCGAGACCTCGAACGGGCAGACCTCGTGGTCGCGGGCGATCTCGAAGGTGATCTCGGGGTCGAAGTAGCTCATCGACGTGACGAGGTGCTCGAGGAGGCCCGACTTCTCCATCTTGTGCGTGTACTGCGCGGCGAACGGGCAAAAGTCCTCGTGGCAGATCATCTCCGTGTGCGCGCACATCTTCGACTTGGCGCGGATGCGCAGCACGCGGAACGAGCCGTCGTTGAGGCGGCGCAGCGCCTCGATGGCCGCGTCCTGCTGGAGCGTCTTGGAGGTGAGGAAGAAGAGCTTCTTGCCGAGCTTCAGCGACTGCCGCACGGCCGGATAGAGGACGGCCATGGTTTTGCCGATGCCGGTCGGCGCGCTGACCAGCAGCGAGTCGCGCTGGTAGACGCCGCGGGCGACGGCGGAGACGATCTCGTCCTGCCCCGGACGGATGACGTCGAACGGAAACGTCAGCGTGTCGGCGAAGGCGCTCTTGGCGTGACGCAGCGCGGCGGCGATGTCGAGGTCCTCGATCATCTTGCCGAGGTGGGAGTGGAGGGTGTCGGCGACCTTCTGGCGGTCGAACTCCGTGTCGACGATCTTGGCCTCGCCGGTGACGAGGTCGATCAGGGCCAGGTGGGGGGCGAAGGTGTACCCCTCGAGGTCAGGTTGCCCGGATAAAAAGTAGGCGTAGAGGAGCAACTGGTAGAGATGACGCTGCAGTTTCTCCGACCTGTAGAGTGCTTCGAGCTCGAGATCGAAGTGAATCGACTTCACTTCCTCGATGCTGACGCGCTTCTCTTCCCTGTCAATGGAGAGCCCGTCGATGCGTCCGGTGATGGTGACGCTCCACGCGCCGACCTGCACCCGATGGACGACGTGGACTTCGGCCCGATAGTGCGGATCCGCGTTCGCGCGCTCCTCGGCGCGCCGCGAATGGACCTCCTGCCCGATCCACATGCGGCGGAACCCATCCCCCCGCTCCACCCCGATCCGCCGGTACGACGATCCCTGGACGAGGTCGCCAACCGCGCAGACAATCTCCCGCTTTTCATAGTCGACGCGCACGAGTCATGGTCGCATAAGACGCGTCGGCTGGACGACTCGCGCTTTATCCACTGGGAGGCAAAAGGTAAAGGGTAAAAGGTAAAAGTGGCTCCGCCTTCGGCAGGCTCGTCGTCGAAGGCGCAGCTACTTTTACCTTTTGCCTTTCACCTTTCACCTTTGAACCTTCAGAGCTTCTCGACAACCTCACCCAAAACATATGCGTCGTACTCCCCCGCATCCCGGTACGGCGCGAGGGCGAACGTCGGGGCGAGCGATTTGAGGGAGAGGCGTTCGTACATCTCGCGGACGCTCTCCTTGCGGCCGGCCAGGAGCTCGGCGCTCAGCTCTCCTTTGAGGGAGAAGAGGCGCTGAAAGTCGCCGCGGGGGAGGCGCAGGGGGCGGCGCACGTCGTCCGAGCGCGGGTCCCATTCGCCGATGAGCACCTCGTCCTCGAGGTCCGTCGAGTCGGCGCGGAGGCAGATCACCAGCTCGCTCTCGATGACGCGCTCCGTAGTCGTGTCGTGGCGGGACGTGGCGGGCCAGCCGCCCGAGGCCTCGCGGCGGCGGTTGTGGTCCTGGCGGAGCAGCATGACCAGCGGCTCGGTGGGGTCGAGCGGCGTGACGTCCTCCGCCTCTCCCGGCGCGAAGGGCACCAGCTCCGCGACGTCGACGTTGTCCAGCCCCTTCAACGCCACCATCCCCAGCAGGCGCACGCCGAGGAGCTCGACTCCAGGGAGAGAGGGGGCGAAGGCGATGTAGGAGCCGAAGCCGGAGCGCGCGCGATACAGGGGCTGCGACTCGGAGCCGAGCTCGTTGGACAGCTCCTGCACGAGCGCCATCGACGCCACGATGCCCTCGTTCACGAGATGGCCGTTGCCGTCGATGTAGGCGTAGTACTCGCGCGCGCTCTGGTTCTTGTCGATGACGTCGATGCCGCGCGCCAGCGGGGCGAAGAACTGCTGCACTTTCTGCGCGTCGTAGCCGTGCGCGACGAGGAACTCGGCGATCTCCTCGATCTCCTTGTTGGCCTTGCCGGTGGTGAGGCGCGACAGCTCGACGATGCCGGGGCCGTAGAACTCGGTGATCTGTGCACCTTCTACAGTGGGCGCGTCGGCCGAGGTCTTCATCGGCAGGAGCCGGTAATAGCCGTAGTTGATGGCGATGCGCAGGCCGCGGTTGAACGAGAAGCCCTTGCGCTTCATCTCGTCGTAGAAGCGCTGGATCTCCACCGCAGCCCGCACCAGGCGCAGTGCGCGGCGGGTGGTGTAGAACGCGCCGTCGCCGAGGAACTTCTCGAACTGGAGCAGGTGGCGCTGCGCGATCGTGTCCAGCTTGCGCTGGAAGACCAGCATCTGCCGGTACGAGCGCAGCTCCTCCTTGCCGCCGCCGCGGCGGATGTTGCCGAGCGTCTCGCTGAACTTGGAGATGTCGTAGATCATCCCGAAGCGGTGCACCATCGGGTCGACCACGCCGGGGCGGCCGAAGTCCATCGGCCGCGTGGAGCGCGACCAGGTGCCGGTGCGGCGGTCGGCGGAGACGACCTGTCCGTCGGGGAGGGAGGTCATCCAGAGGATGCCCCGCCGCAACTGGTTGAGCACCGCGAACTCGCGCACGCGTCTGGCGATGAGCTGGAACTGTTCACGCTCCTCGCGCGACACCGCGTTCTGCGCGGCGGGATGGTCGAAGAGAAAGTTCTCGAAGCGCGGATCGAGCAGCAGGGACAGCGTGATCTCCGTCCCCGCGCCGAACAGCGGCAACGCGGCGCGGAAGGTGCGCTCTTTCTGGACCAGGTCCGCGGCCGTGGTGCGCAGCCGCTCGAAGGTCTCGCGGAAGCTCTGGAAGTCGCGGCGCAGGTAGCCGCTGACGAAGCTCCGCAGCTCCCGCAGGTCCGGCCCCACGAACTCCTCGGTGAGGATCAGGACGTCGTCCTGCAGCAGCCGGAAGAACTGCAGCCCGCGCTGTTCCTCCCCCTCGAGCAGCGACGAGACGCGCGCGCACATCTGCATCAGCTGCTCGCGCGTCTCGCTGACCCAGCGGCCGAAGATGCGGTACTTCAGCGTGTCGCCGAGGGCCCGGCCGGCCTGGGTGTCGAGAGCGCTGATGCGGCGCGGGATGGCCGAGAAGTGGCGGGCCAGGTCGAACGAGTGCGTCAGCCAGAAGACGGCGTGATAGTCGCTGAGCAGGTTCGACATCAGCGCGTTCTCGGCGACCTTCATCAGTTGGCCGATGTACGCCGCGAAGGAGGCCTGGGCCTTGTCCGCCCCCACCCGGTTGACCTGCCACACGATCTCGTCGGCCAGCCAGCGGTCGAGCTTCTGTTCCAGCTCCTTCATCACCGGCGCGTCGGCGACGGCGAACCCGAGGGTGGCCTGCTGCGTCTCGTCGGCCGGGAAGATCTTGTATGGCTGCGGCAGAAGCCGGTGCGGCGCGCCGAAGAGCTCCGACAAGGCCCGGTCGACGTCCGCCGGCAGCAGGAACGTGGCCGCATCGGGACGCTGCGCGAGATACGTGACGAGCGTGCGAGTCATTCGAAGGGAACTGAAGGGTAGAAGGGTAAAAGGAAAAGGGTAAAAGGTAAAAGGTGCTGCGCCGGACGCACGCTTCCCGTGCAGAGGGCGGAGCCACTTTTACCCTTTACCCTTTACCTTTAGACTCGCTTACACTCGCTCCCAATGCGTCCCGCTCCCGCCCTTCCCGCGACCTGTCCCCGCTGCGCCGGCTCCGGATGGGTGCCGATGCCGGGCGACGACCTGCGCGTGGAGCCGTGCGGCTGCCAGGGCGACCTGCGCCGCACGCAGCGCATGGCCGGGGCGAACATCCCGAAGCGTTACGTGACGTGCACACTGGACTCGTTCCGCGACGCCTCGCCGGTCCTGCGCAATGCCAAGAAACGCGTGCAGGAGTTCGTCGACCTCTGGCCGAACGCGCCGGAAGGGAAGGGCCTCCTGCTCATGGGCGGCTGCGGCGCGGGGAAGACGCATCTCGCCGTGGCGGCGCTGAACGAGGTCGTGAACAGCGGCAAGCCGGGCCGCGTGCTCTTCACCAATTTCCAGGACCTCATCCAGGAGATCCAGGCGTCGTTCGACTCCGACCAGACGCCGGGCAAGGCCGAGATCATGCGCCCGCTGCTGGAGGCCGACCTGCTCGTGCTGGACGAACTGGGGTCGCAGAAGCCGACGCAGTTCGTCATGGACATCCTCTATTACGTGATCAACACGCGCTACAACGAGGAGCGGACGACCATCTTCACGACGAACTACCTCGATCACCAGGCCGACGCGAAGCAGGAGCGGCTGGAAGACCGGATCGGCGTGCGGTTGCGCAGCCGGCTGGCGGAGATGGCGGACCGCATCGACTTCACCGGCGCGACGGACTATCGCCGCAATCGGCTGTCATGAAACGCCAGTCATGAAACGCAACGCCTTTGACGTGCTCCGGCGCGGGCTCGACAGCACGATCGCCAATCGCGGACTGATCGGCGTGCGCCTCGTGGAGACGCTGGTCTTCGCCGCCATCGCGGTGCTGACCGTGCTGGTGGTCCTGATCCCGATCGCGGTGTCGGTGGGGATCGAGGTGACGCGCATCTCCACGCCGGACGACCTCGAGAGCGCGATGGTCTCGCTGCTGGAGAAGTGGATCCTGCTGGTGTGGGTCTTCGTCGCGCTGGCCGTGGTGATGCTGATCTTCGTGGCGCTGCACTCGTTCGTGGAGGCGGGCTGCGCGCGGGTGTATGTGGACGCCGAGCGCATCGCCGGACCGGCCGCGGAAGGGGAGCGGACGCGCTTCCGCGTGTTCTCCGTGGAGCGGTGGTACACCGGTGCGAAGGACGGCTGGTGGCCGGTGTTCTGGATCTACAACTTCGCCTGGGGCGTGGCGGGCCTGATCTTCCTGATCCCGCTCATCCCGACGCTCATCCTCACGCTGGTCTTCCGCGAGACGCCTGCGGTGGCCATCGCCAGCGGCTGCATCGGCCTGGTGGTGACGGTGATGCTGATGATCGTGGTCGGCTTCGTGACGGGGATGTGGACCGAGCGTGCCATCGTCAACTGGGCCGCGCACCGCACCCCCGCCAGCGCCGCCCTCGCCGACTCCTGGCAATCGATCAAGCGCGACCTCGGGCGGCACCTGCTGGTGGCCGTGGCCATGATCGTCATCGCCATCGCCGGCTCCAGCTTCTTCGCCAGCTTCTCCTACTTTGCCGCCTTCGGCCAGGCCATGCACGACTCCACCGTCTTCACCATCATGACCATGCCCCTGCGCATGGTCGGCATGATCTTCAATTCCATCTTCTCCGCGATCGTGTCGAGCTGGTACCTCGCGTCGTACGCGGCGCTGGCGGTGGAAGACACCAAGGTATGAGGGATGAGGTATGAGGTATGAGTGCGCGGCCGCCCACTCCTGCCTCATCCCTCATGCCTCGTAACCCGGGTAACCCCTCGCCCCGTGGAAGTAACGAGGAATGAGGGAGGAGGTCCGCGTGCGGCGCCGCCCACTCATCCCTCATCCCTCATCCCTCATACCTGACTTAACTAGCTACACTGCGCGCCGCATGAGCTCCTACGAGAAGTTCTTTTCCCGCGATGCGGGTTCGTTCCGCGCTTCCGCCATCCGCGTGTTCGCGAAGCTGATCAATGATCCGAACATCATCTCCTTCGCCGGGGGCGTGCCGAATCCGGAGACGTTTCCGGCGGAGCGGATTGCGGAGATCGCGGGGAAGGTGGTGCGGGAGCGGCGGGCGGTGGCGTTGCAGTACGGGCCGACGCGGGGGTTGCCTCGGCTGTGCGCGTCGATCGCGGAGATCTGTCGCGGGCGGGCGATGGAGTGCACGGCGGACGACGTCCTGACGACGACCGGCTCGCAGCAGGCGCTCGACCTGATTGCACACACGATCCTCGATCCGGGCGACGTCGTGGCGGTGGAGCTGCCGACGTACATCGGCGGCTCGGCGTCCTTCTTCGCGCGCAGCGCGGAGCTGGTGGGCGTGCAGCAGGACGACGAGGGGATCGTGCCGGAGTCGCTGCGCGAGGTGGCCTCGCGCACGCGCATCAAGCTGCTCTACACCATCCCCAACTTCCAGAACCCGTCGGGGCGCCTCATGACGCAGGCCCGCCGCGACGCGGTGCTGGAGCTGGCCAACGAGTTCGACTTTCTCGTCATCGAAGACGATCCGTACGGGGAGCTGGTCTATGTCGACGGCGCCGACACGACGGCCATGAAGTCGCGCGACGCGAACGGCCGCGTCCTCTACCTCGGGTCGTTCTCGAAAGTGCTCGCGCCGGGGCTGCGCTGCGGCTGGATCGTGGCGCCACCGGTGTTGCTGGAGCGGCTCGAGATCGCCAAGCAGGCCGCGGATCTCTGCTCGGGGATGCTCGACCAGTCCATCGTCGACGAGCTCGTCGCCGGCGGCGAGCTGGCACCGCAGGTCGAGCGCGTACGCGCGTTCTATCGCGGCAAGCGCGGCGTGATGATCGAGGAGCTGCAGCGCCATTTCGGCGGACGTGCGGCGTGGACTTCCGCGGACGGCGGCCTCTTCACCTTCGTCACGCTGAACGATCCGATCGACACCGCGGCTCTCGTCCCGACGGCGGTCGCGAACGGCGTCGCGTACATCCCCGGCGCGCCGTTCTTCGTCGACGGCAGCGGCGGGAACACGATGCGCCTCACCTTCGCCAAGGAAAGCGACGAGCGCATCCGCGAAGGGATCGCGCGGCTGGCGCGTGTCGTTTATCCTTAGCGCCAGCAAAATCCCGGAGGCGAATTCCTTGGACCATCATCGCGGCGGCTGGATCGAAATCATTGCCGGAGGCATGTTCTCCGGAAAGTCGGAAGAGCTGATTCGCCGCCTGCGGCGCGCCGTCATCGCGCGCCAGCGCGTGCAGGTCTTCAAGCCGCTCCTCGACGACCGCTTCTCCACCGACGAGGTGGTCTCGCGCGATGAGCGCCGCCTCAAGGCCATCGCCGTCGCCACCAGCGCGGAAATGCTGGCGCGCGTCGAGATCGGCATCCAGGTGGTCGGCGTCGACGAGATTCAGTTCTTCGACCCCGGCGTGGTCGACGTCTGCATGCAGCTCGCGGACGCGGGCATCCGCGTCATCGCCGCGGGACTCGACCAGGACTTTGCCCGCCGCCCCTTCGGCCCGATGCCGGCGCTGCTGGCGGTGGCGGAGGAAGTGTCGAAGATGCACGCGGTCTGCGTGCGCTGCCGCGGCGCCGCGCATTACTCGCAGCGCGTGTCGGGCGGCAACGCGCAAGTGGAGGTCGGCGACTCGTCGTACGAGGCCCGCTGCCGCCACTGCTTCGAGCCGTACCGCTCGGTCACGGAGGAAACGCCGGCGGTGCAGTTGACGATCCCGGCACCGGCCGTCGGGAACGCGTGAGAACGAGAGGCGTTGCTGGTTGCTGGTTACTGGTTGCTGGTGCGTTAGCGCTCACGATTACGGGTTGCCGCGAGGCCACGGCCGTCCCCGAGGATCCGTTCGATCGGGAGGCGGAGGATGCGCTCGTTGCGTATCTGAAGATCGATACCACCAATCCGCCGGGGAACGAGACTGCCGGGGCGACGTATCTGCGCGACCTGCTGGTGAAAGAGGGGATCGCGGCGCGGCTGGTCGGTGACGACCCGAAGCGGCAGGGGGTGTATGCGCGGCTGGAGTCGGGGACGAATGCGAAGGCGCTGCTGCTGCTCTCGCACATCGACGTCGTCCCGGCCGATGCGGCGGCGTGGCGCAATCCTCCCTTCGGCGGCGTGCGTGAGGGCGGCTACGTGTGGGGACGCGGCGCGCTCGACATCAAGTCGCTGACCATCGCTCACCTGATGTCCGTCATCGACCTCAAACGCCGCGGCGCGAAGCTCGAGCGCGACGTGGTCTTCCTGGCCGTGCCGGACGAGGAGCTCGGCGGACTGCATGGCGCGAAGCAACTGCTCGACCGTCATCCCGACCTCTTCGCCGAGGTCGGCTTCGTCATGAACGAAGGCGGCTCGAACGAGACGGCGCTCGACAAGGTGATCTTCTGGGGCATCGAGGTGCAGCAGAAGGTGCCGCTCTGGCTGCGCGTGACGAGCGAGGGCGACGGCGGTCACGGCTCGGCGCCGCCGGACGACGGCGGAGCGACGGCGAAGCTCGTCCGCGCGCTGGCCGCCATTGACGCGATCGAGACGCCGTACCGACTCGACCCGAGCATCGGCCGCATCCTCGCTGCCGCGGCCGCCGCGCGCACGGATGGCCGTGCGGCGAAGCTGCGGCGCGTGCAGGAGCCGCTCGACGTCGCCTTCATCGAGCGCGAGCTGCCGCGCGGCTATCGCGCCCTGCTGCGCGACACGATCGCCGTCACCCATCTCGACGCCGGCAACTCCGTGAACGTGATTCCGACGCGCGCCGTAGCCGCCATCGACATCCGCATGCTCCCGTCGACGCCGCCGCGGGAGATGCTCGCGCGCGTCGAGCAGGCCGTCGGCAAAAACGGCACGGTGGAAGTGCTCCTCGGCACGGAGCCGGCGCCGGAGAGTCCCGCCAGCGGGGAGCTGTACGACACCGTGGCTCGTGCCATGCGCGCCGCCTCGCCCGGCTCGACGGTCGGCCCGATGGTCACGGCCGGGACGACGGACAGCCGCTTCTTCCGCGCCCGCGGCATCCCCGCGTACGGGGTGATGCCGTTCAAGGTGAACTACTACGACGCCGACGGCGTGCACGGTCGCGACGAGCGCATCCGGGCGCGCTTCTTCGCCGAAGGCGTGCGCCTGATGCGGACGATCGTGCGAGACTTCTGTGTCGAGCGATGAACGATGAGCGATGAACGATGGACAGCGCACGCTCATCGCTCATCGCTCATCGTTCATCGCTCGCTCTGATCGCGGTCTTCGCCCTGATCCTGCTCCTGCCCGCGCTGCTGCAGCAGGAGGTGTTCACGCTGCGCGATCACTTCGACTACTTCCAGCCGCTGCGCTGGTTCACCGCGCAGGAACTGCAGGCCGGACGGCTGCCACTCTGGAATCCGTACAACGCCAGCGGCGAGCCGTGGCTGGCTAATCCGCAGACGGGCGTTTTCTATCCGCCGGCGTGGCTGTTCGTGATCCTGCCGTTCGCGACGGCGTACATGCTGTACCTGTACGCGCACCTGGCGCTTCTCGGCTGTGGTGCATATCTGCTGTTCCGGCGTTCGGCGTCCGAAGGCGCGGCGCTCGTCGGCGCCGCGGCGCTCATGTTCAGCGGACCGGTGCTGTCGCTGCTCGACGTCTCGAACAACCTCGCCACACTCGCGTGGATCCCGCTCGCGCTCTGGTGCGCGGCGGAGGGGGCGTGGCGGCGCGGAGGCATCGTGCTGGCGCTGGCGTTTCTGGGAGGGGAGCCGTTCTTTGCGGGGATCGCGGCGGTGCTGTACGTGGTCGTGGCGCTGAGTCGTCGAGCGCACGGCACTGTCATCCTGAGCCGCGTAGACGGCGAAGGACCCCCTGCCGGAGCTGCGTCCTCGCGCCCGATGAGGGGGTCCTTCGCCGTCTACGCGGCTCAGGATGACAGCAGGGGGAAGCGATTGCTTTTCGCCGCACTCATCGCACTCGGCCTCTCCGCCATCCAACTCTTCCCCTTCCTCGAATTCGTGCGCCGCAGCGATCGCGCGGCGGGACTCGACCCTGAGCTGATCCTCATGCACTCGATGTCCCTCGGCGACTGGCTGCGCATCGCCGTGCCGCCGAAGCTCGGCCTCTCCGCGATCGACGCCAACCTCAGCCAGCACTTCATCCCGATGGTCTACGTCGGCATCGCCGTCTGCATCCTGGCGCTGCTCGGCATCCGCCGTCGCACCGTGCCGTGGCTCGCGTTGCTCGCCGTCACCCTGGTCATCTCCCTCGGACCGCGGTTCCTCACGCAACTGCCGATCACGCTTTTTCGTTATCCCGCCCGCCTCGTCCCGCTCGCGGCGATTGCCATCGCCGCGCTGGCGGTGGCGGGATGGGAGCGCGTGCGGCCGAACCGCCGCTGGGTCGATCTCGTGGTCGTGCTGGTCGTCCTGCTCGATCTCGCGCCGCACGCGTTGCCGCTGCTGCAGTCCGCGCCGTTCCGTGTCGACGTCGTGCCCTACCCGCGCGCGGTCGGGCAGGAGACGAAGATCCTGCGCGTCGGTGCGCTCGACGCCAGGCAACGCCCCGCGTGGATCGCCGGTTACCTCAATCTGTACGAGCGCCGCTTCGACATGTCGACCGCGTCGCCGCTGGCGTCCGACGACTACATGCGCATGTACCGCGCGCTGCAGGAGAAGCCGAGCAAGGAAGGGCTGGCGCAGAACGGCATCGGCTGGATCCTGACCAGCGTGCGTCTCGGTCTCCGCCCTGCCGCGCGCGCCGGCAACGTCACCGCGTACCTTCACAGCGACACGATGCCGATGGCGTTCCTGATCATGCGCAACCCGATGACGGCGGTCCCGGCGCGGGCGCGGCTCGACTCAACGAGCGCGCGCGTGACGGTCGACGCGCCGCGCGAGGGAGTGCTGGTCCTGCTGCAGCAGAACGCTCCCGGATGGCGCGCGGAGATCGACGGACGCGAGGCGCGGACGTTCCCGGTGGGCGATCTTTTTCGCGGCGTGCAGCTCACGCGCGGGCCTCATGAAGTGGTCTGGAGGTATCGTCCGTGGTCGTTGTTTTTCGGCGCGTCTGTGACGTGTCTCACGCTTCTCGCGATGACACTTTCTTTGTTTGTCAAGCGCACTCGATGAAGAAAAATTTTTCTTCCTGTCCGTCGAATAGTGAGTAGTAGAATCACGTCCTTCCAACATCACCACTGAGGTCAGACAACAAACATGGTAAGCATCGACGATCGCTTGAACGCCATCATTCGAGAATTGATTGGCAACGGAATCACACTCGCTCAAGCGGTCGAAGCGTTCGAGGGGAAGTACATCGTGGCGGCCATGACGGCCAGCAAAGGCAACGTCACCCAGGCCTCGCGAAAACTCGGCGTTCACCGCAACACGCTGCACAACAAACTGCGCACGCAGACGATGCTGAACGGCTTCGCGGAGTCCGTGCGTCCCGTCCGCCGCCGCGCCATCTCGCATAAGCGTCTTTCCGCCCCCCGCACCCGTCCGGCGCGTTGAGTTTCGTCCCGCCCCGCTCCCCGGCATAAACTGCGCCCCGCCGTGAGCATGCATTCGATTACCGTCCCTCAGCGACCCGCCCTCCATCAAGAGTTGATCGACCTGCTGCGCCAGCGAGGCAACCGCCTGCTGCGCATCACCGAGATCCACGAGCGCCTCGGCGACAGCGATGTCACCCGCGAACAGCTCGAGCGCGCCGTCGAGGAGCTCGAGCGCGACGGCATCATCGTCGCCGTGCGCGGCAAGCGCTACTCGCTGCTCGAGTTCACGCCGTACCACGCCGGCCGCATCAAGGTGCATCCCGACGGCCACGGCACGCTGCGCGGCGACGAAGAGAACGACATCTACGTCGACCGCAACCAGACCAAGGGCGCCATGAACGGCGACCTCGTGATCGTGCGCGTCGACAAGCACAGCCCGCAGTACCGCCGCGTGCGCGAGCGCAAGTACATCGTCGGCGAAGTGTCGCAGGTGCTGCGCCGCGCGCATCGCACCGTGGTCGGCCGTTTCCACCTCCATCCCCAGCCTTACGTTGTCCCGTTCGACATCCGTCTCGATACCGACATCGTCATCGACAAGGACGAGACCATGGACGCGCGCGAAGGGGAGATGGTCAACGTCGAGATCGACCGCTATCCGGACCGGACCTCCCACCACGCCGCGGGGCGGGTCGTGGAGACGCTCGGCTTCATCGGCGATCCGGGCGTCGACATCGAAGTGGTGATCCGCAAGCACCACATCCCGCACAACTTTCCGGACGACGTGCTGGCCGCGGCGGATGCGATTCCGAACGAGGTGCCGCCGGACGTCGTGGCGACGCGCGTCGATCTGCGCGACCGCAACATCGTCACCATCGACGGCGAGACGGCGAAGGACTTCGACGACGCGGTGGAAGTGCAGCGTCTCGCCAACGGCAACTACCTCCTCGGCGTGCACATCGCCGACGTCGCGCATTACGTGACCGAGGGGAGTGTGCTCGACCGCGAGGCCTTCGAGCGCGGGACGTCGGTTTACTTCCCCGGCCGCGCCGTGCCGATGCTGCCGGAACGCCTGTCGAACGGCATCTGCTCGCTGAATCCGAAGATCGAGCGGCTGACCTTCTCGTGCGAGATGGAGATCACGCCGAAGGGACGCTTCGTCAATCACAAGATCTACAAGTCGGTGATCCGCACGCGGGAGCGGATGACGTACACGAACGTGAACGCCATCCTCGTTGCGCAGAAGCTCTCGCCGTCATCGAACGCGGAGCGCGATCGCGCGGCGGAGACGAACGGCCCCGAGCTGCTGCAGCGCTACGACTATCTGCTCGAAGACTTCCAGCGCATGTACGAGCTGTTCGAGGTGCTGCGCACGCGGCGCGAGCAGCGCGGCTCGATCGACTTCGACCTCCCCGAGGCCGAGGTCATGCTCGATGAGGCGGGCGACATCGAGGCCATCCGGCCGACGGAGCGCAACGTCGCCCACCGTCTCATCGAAGAGTTCATGCTGGCCGCGAACGAGACCGTCGCGCGCGAGCTGGTCTTCGGCAGCCAGCCCGGCCTCTACCGCGTGCACGAGCAGCCCGACCCGCAGAAGCTCGAAGACCTGAAAGACATCCTCAAAGAGTTCAAGCTCAAGCTGCGCGGCAACGTCGAGGAGATCCGTCCCGGCGAGCTGCAGCGCGTGCTGAAGGAAGTGGCGGGGACGCCCGAAGAGCGCTTCCTGACAAACATCGTCCTTCGCTCCATGCGGCGCGCGTTTTACTCCGAGGAGTCGTCGGGGCACTTCGCGCTGGCGCTCGAGCACTACTGCCACTTCACGTCGCCCATCCGCCGCTATCCCGACCTCATCGTGCACCGCCGCCTGGCGGAGCTGATCGCAAACGGCGCGCTATACGGCGAGCGGCGCGAGCAGATCGAGAGCGCCCATCCGCTGTACGCGTCGCAGTCGAGCGAGCGCGAGCGCCGCGCGGACGACGCCGAGCGCGAAGTGCTGGAGTGGAAGAAAGTCATCTTCATGCGCGACAAGGTCGGCAACGAGTACGCCGGCATCGTCACCGGCGTGGCGCCGTTCGGCCTGTTCGTGGAGCTCGACGAGATCTTCGTGCAGGGCATGGTCCCGGTGGCCACCATCGCCGGCGACTTCTGGCGCTATCACGATCGCGAGCACCGCATGCGCGGGGAGTCGACGAACCGCGAGCTGCGCCTCGGCGACAAGGTCAAGGTGCGCGTCGAGTCGATCGACGAGGACAGGCACCAGCTCGAGTTCCGCCTGCTGGAAGTGGGCGGCACGCCGATCAAGGAGCGGGACCGCGACCGGGAGCGTTAAGTACTCCGAATGGAGTAACTAAGCCCGAAATTTGCAACTCCTGATAAATTAGGACCCTATGGCCGATCGCACAGATCTCGCGACACGCCTTCGACAGCTCGTCGACGACCGTGTCGCCCTCGAAACGAAACTGCAGAAAGAGCCGGGCGAGCTCGCGGACAAGAGCGTCCGCGAGTACGACGAGCGCTATCAGGTGCTCCAGCGCCAGCTCGCCTCGATGTTCCGCGAGGCCAGCGCCGACCAGGAGCGCATCACGGTGATGCTCGAGATGATGCGCATCCTCGAGAACCGCCTGGTCTACCTGCAGAACTTCATCGTCGACCCCACCTCCGAAAACCGCATCCTGGCGCAGCTCGTGACGAAGTTCATCGACGACATGAGCGCCGCCAAGTCCACCGTCCTGACCACGCTGGAGGCGACCTACTACCGCGCCGTGGCCGCGCTCTACGCCGGGGACCTCGGCCGCGCGCGCGAGGGGTTCAGCGCGGCGTGCGCCTCCGAGGAGTCGGACGAGGCGAACGACATCAAGTACAAGTCCTACGTCATCCTCGGCCACCTCTCGCATGAGGAAGCCGACTACGCGAAGGCCAAAGACCTGCACGACCAGTCGATGCGTTACTCGCCGAACGACAACGTCACGGCCCAGGCGCTGGCGCTGAAGGCGCTGAACTCGTACGCCCTCGGCGATCACGAGGATGCGCTGCACCTCTTCCAGGAAGCGCTCGGCCTGTTCGACGAGAACAAGCCCTTCTTCAACTCCTACTTTTTCCGCAACGCCCTGCTCTTCTGCGGCGCGATCTTCTTCGACCGGAAGCAGTTCGACGACGCGGCGTCGTTCTACCGTCGCGTGTCGGCCAACGTCGACCAGACCTCGTTCGACTACTTCGACGCCATGTCGCACATCGGCCGCATCGAGTACGGGCAGGGCCGCTACGAAGAGGCCGTGGCCTCGTTCGAGCGCGCCGTGCAGACCCACCGCTTCAGCGAGAATGAGTACGTCGTCGACACCTGGTTCTGGATCGCGCGCTGCCACCTGCGCCGCAATGACTCGGCCGAGGCGCGAAAGTATCTCGAGAAGATCGCCGCCACCGACGTGCGCTACGACAAGAAGCCGCAGGCCGTAGAGCTCTTGCAGAGAATCGCCTAGCCGCGTAGCGGCCCGTTAACGCATGACTCTCGACGAATTCGAAAAGCAGGTCATGGCGGCGCTGCTCGCCGGCGACGATCCGCTGCTTGCATCACTGCGACAGCAATACGCCGTCGCGACGGTCCGCGGGCGCGAGATGACCGCGACCGGCTTCGTCACGCGCTTCGAGATTCCGGCCGACGCCGCGCCGATCGCGCGAAAGCTGCTGCACCTCGACGATCTGCAGGTGGAGCTCGAAGGAGCGAAGACGCCGGCCGATACGTCGGTGCACGTCCACAATGGCAAGCTGCGCTCGCTGGAGTGCTTCGTCTACGAAGGCGCCTTTCCCACCGAGCCGGTGATCCGCGCGGCCTGGTACTACGGAACGGAAAAGCACGCCGGCATCACGCCGGAGCTGATGGCGCAGCGCGAGCTCGACGAGCTGCTCGAAGAAGACGACTGAGCCGCAGCGGCGGAACGCGAAATGTCCGGTTTGGAGAGCAATGGCCGAAGTCGCGGATCACAAGCGTGCAGCCGGCGTCTTCATGGTTGTGGACGCGGACGTCACGCATGCAATAAAAGCTGGCACGCTGGCGAGCGGCATGCGTCGAGTGCGCGATCTTTGACTCCAGGGACACGCTTCGCGACTGCAGCGTCGCGATGAAGTGACCTCACGTCTGCATCGAGTCACCGTGAGCGCGAAGTTCGCGTACTGGAGCCCGTCATCACGCGATGATGGACCGTGAAGTTGCGGACTTCAGGGCCTGCAGTCGCGGGCTTCACGCGTAAAGTCACCAGCTTCACGCCTCCGGTCGCGGTCTTTACGCCTGAAGAGGCGAAGACGTCACCCCGGAAGGCGCGCGCTTCGCGCCTGAAGCCGCGGACTTTACACTTGCTGTCGTGGGACTTTGCCGTTTGAGTTGCGGTCTTCACGCGTGCAGTCGCGGCGCCTCACGCACGAAGTCGGGGCACTTCACGGCTGCAGTCGACGGACTTCACGCTTGCGGTCGCGGTCCTATGGGCTCGAAAGCGCCCTCTTCACGCCTGCAGTCGGGGACTTTACGCTGGAAGCCGTGGGACTGCACGCGCCGTCAGCTCAGCCGCCGGGACGTTTGCGTTCCGCTGGGTACACCACCACGTCGCTATAGCGGTCGTAGAGGTTCGTCACCCAGATCTCCGGAAGCTTCGCGCCCTTCTTCCACTGCAGCTCGAACGGCACGTTCGTCTTGCCGAGCACGAGTTCGCCGCCCATGACGCGCGCTTCGACCGGCTTGCCGGTGGCGGCGTCGGTGGCGGTGATCGTCACGGTGTTCTTGCCGCGCTTCAGCTTCGAGGCCGGCGGATTCATCTCCACCTTCATCACCGGCACCTCGAGAGGCAGACGGAAGGTCTCGGTGCGATAGCCGGGCGCTTCGATGCGCAGCTCGGGTGCGGCGACGTCGCGATGCCCCTGCGCGTTCGGCACGCGGATGAGCTGCGGCTTCCAGGCGATGTTGTAGAACGTGCCCGGCTTGCCGTCCGCCGAGTCGGCGAAGACCGGCTCTTTCGTCGGCGGCAGGATCACGCGGGCCTGCACGGGGACGCGCGTCTCCGCGTCGATCGCGTAGACGGCGAACGTGGCGCCGTTCGGCACCATCCAGTGCTCGAAGGTCCGCTCGCCGGGCGTTTTCCCGGCGATGGCGCAACTCTGCATCTCCTGCCACACCGGTTTGCTGTTGCGGTCGACACCGGTGGTGTACGCGGCCATGAAGCCGGTGCACTTTTCGCGGTCCTTCGACCCGGCCGGGTAGCGGTTGCAGAGCGGCATGGCCTCGGCGGTGAAGACGTCGACGCAGAAGAGGTTGTCGTTGCCGGGCGTGGCGAAGCAGGTGGCCAGTTTCGAGCAGACCGGATCGAGGGCCTGTATCAGCTCGGCCCAGTGTGCGTCGACCCATTCCTGACCGATGTCGGCGCCGCGCATGGCCGCGATCTCCGCCATCTGCGACTGCGGAAACGACTTGCACACCTTGTCTCGCTGCGCGCAGGGCGCGGGCTTGTAGTCCGCGGGGAACGGGTCTCGGGCGAGCGCGACAGGGTTCAGGAGCAGGAGGACAGCGATCAGTGGGCGCATTTCATTCAGTGGAACCGCGTCACCACGAACGCAATGTCGTCCTTGAATTCTTCCGTAGCCAGGAAGCCGCTCACATCGGAATAGATCGAGTCGTAGACCGTGGAGAGGTCGGAGCCCTGCGATTGCTCGAGGACGGCCGCCACGCGGTCGATGGAGTAGAACTCGCCGCTGGCGTTGATGCGGTCGGTCAGGCCGTCGGTGTAGACGAAGAGCGTGTCGCCCGGCGCCACGGTCAGCGATTTCTCCTCGAAGCTCATGTTCGGCATCGCGCCGAGGAGATTACTGGGCTGCTCGAGGAGCGTGGTGCGGCCGGTCTCGCGGCTGTGCAGGAGGAACGGCGGATGCGCTGCGTTGGCGTAGACGAGCTGGCGGCCGACCTCCATCCGGAAGAGCGCCGCGGTGGCGAACTGCGTCGGCAGGCTGACGGCGAAGAGGAAGTCGTTCAGCCGGGTCATGAACTCGGCCAGCGAGCGCTCGGTGGCGGCCTCGCTGTGGATGTAGCTCTTCAGCAGCGAGACGAGGATGGCCGCGGGGAGGCCGTGGCCGGAGACGTCGGCCACGAAAAGGTACATCGACTCGTCCTGGACGAAGTAGTCGTAGAAGTCGCCGGAAAGCGTTTCGCTGGGGATGTACGCCGACCGGATCTCGACGCCCGGCGACGCGAACGAGGCGGGCGGCACGAGCGCCTCCTGCACGCGCCGCGCGATCTGCAGGTCGCGGGTCATGGCCTGGTTCATCCGGCGAAGCTGGTCCTGATAGGCCTTCATGCGCAGCAGCGCGCGCAGGCGGGCCACGAGGATCTCGATGTCCGAGCCTTTGGTGACGAAGTCGTCCGCGCCGACGCCCAGTCCCTGCACGACATGCTCGGCGGAATCCGACCCGGTGAGCATGAGCACGGGGATGGTGTGCAACTGCGGATCGGCCTTGATCCGCCGCGTGACCTCGAACCCGTCCATCCCCGGCATGCGGTAGTCGACGACGATCGCATCGGGCGGCACGGCCTGCGCCAGGCGCAGCCCCTCCTCGCCCGAGCCCGCGGGGACGGCGTCATACCCCCGCCGCTCGAGAAACCGCCGCGTGACCTCCAGGTCATTGGCGTTGTCGTCAATGACGACGATGCGCTGCCGCTTGTCCATGAAATGCGGGGCGATTATGCCGGAAGATTGCCAGAGGCGGGGGAGGGAGTGACGCCGGTCACGGCGGCGATTCTATTCGTCCAACAGACGGCGGACTTCGGTGAGGAGAAGGGGAAGGTCCTTTTCGATGATGCGCCATACGCCTTCGTCGTACACGGTGGCGTAGCCGTGCACCAGGATGTTGCGGAAGTCGATGATCCGCCGGAACTCGGTGATCCGCGCAGGTATGCCCGGATCAAGGCGCGCCGCTTCACGCAAGGCTTCTCCGATGATCATGAAGAGACGCTCGACGGCGAACGGCAGAAGCTCGTCGGACGTGTAGTCGTTGAACGTCTTCCCCGCTGTGAATCGCTGAATCGATTCGCCAGCCTCGACGACGTGCTGCAGACGCTCGCGCACCTCAGGCTGCATAGAGATCAAGCCGATTCTGATCAATCGACTCAGCCAGGTACGGATTCTTGATCGTCGACGCGACCAGAAGATCCACGTTCCGATCGAAGAGATCCTTCAGTTCGTCCCAGAGCTCGAGCCAGAGGCGCCCACGCTCGAGCGGGTCGGGATCCCACTCGAACTCCACCACGAAATCGAGGTCGCTCGTCTCCGGATCGAACGTCCCCTTCACCGCCGAACCGAACAGCGTCAGGCGTCTCACCCGGTACTTTTCACACAACGTCCGCACCTCGGCGAGCCGTTCCGTGATGATCGGAGGTAGCGCGTTCATGGCTACATTCTACTCGGCCAGCAGACGACGGACTTCGGCCAGCAGTACCGGTACTTCCGTCAGCGCGATCGTCCAGATGGTGCGCGGGTCGAGGCGCCGGTAGCCGTGGACGAGTACGTTCCTGAGGTCGATTATGCCACGCGGATCAGAGACGTCAGTTTCGAGGCTGTCGTCGATCTTGAGAATCGCGCCGATGGCCTCGCCGATCGTGATCAGTTCGCGTTCGACGGCCGCGCGCATCATTCGCGTGGCCGCGAACTGCTCGAAGGTCGTGTTGCGAACGTACTCGGTGATGGCGTCGCAGCTTTCCACGACATCCGTGAGGCGTGCCCCGACCTCGCCGTCAAGCTGCATCGTAAATCTGCACGCGCGTGTCGTGGATGGCCCGCGTGAAATACGCTTTGTCCATCGTGGTGACCTCGACGAGGTCCACTTTGCGGGCGAAGAGGCGCTTCAGGTCGCGCCACAGATCGAGGTACGCACGGCCGTAGCGGATCGGGTCCTCCTCGGGCATGAACTCGACGATGAAATCGAGGTCGCTCGTCTCGGGATCGAACGTCCCCTTCACCGCCGACCCGAACAGCGTCAGCCGCTTGACCCGGTACTTTTCACACAACGCCCGGACCTCGGCGAGCCGTTCCGTGATGATCGGAGGTAGCGCGTTCATCGTCGTGATTGTACCCTTCGCGGTCGCATGAAACTGATCGTGGGGCTGGGCAATCCGGGGGCGGAGTACGAGCGGACCCGGCACAACGCCGGGTGGATGGTGCTGGACGCGTTCGCGCGGAAGTTCAACATCGACGTGACGAAGCACGAGAAGAACGCGTACACCGGGCAGAAGCGCGTCGCGGGCGGGAACGTGATGGTTGCCAAGCCGCTGACTTACATGAACCTCTCCGGCGACGCGGTGAAGCTGCTCGTCAACGCGTACCTCGAGACGCCCGACGACCTGATCGTCGTCTACGACGACATCGACCTCCCCCTCGGCAGGCTGCGCATCCGGCCGAGCGGCTCCTCCGGCACGCACAACGGCATGCGCTCGATCGTGCAGACCCTCGGCACGGAGCGCTTTCCGCGCCTGCGCTTCGGCATCGGCGCGGCGGATGGCGGCCGGCTCCGCGACTACGTGCTCGACGAGTTCGCGGCGAGCGAGCAGGCCGTGGTCGACCGTGCCATCGAGCGCGCGGTTGACGCGCTGGTGCTGTTCGCCCGCGGAGACCTCAAGCGGGCGATGAATCAGTTCAACCGTGACGAGGAGCCGGAGCCGACGCCGGAGCCGCCTGCGCCGAAACCGGACGCCTGACTCCGGAATCGCATGCTAACCTCCGCCGCATGACGGCCATCCACACCCTCGGCGAGCTGCGCGCGTCGGGCTACCGCGTCCGTTCCGTCAAGGACGAGATGCGCGGAAACCTCCTCTCGAAGATTGCGCGCAACGAGCCGACTTTCCCCGGAATCCACGGTTACGAGCGCACGGTCATCCCGGCCATCCACAACGCCATCCTCTCCCGCCACGACATCATTCTCCTCGGGCTGCGCGGGCAGGCCAAGACGCGCATCCTCCGCTCGCTGACGGCGCTGCTCGACGAGCGCATCCCGATCGTGGAAGGGTGCGAGATCAACGACTCGCCATTCGAGCCGACCTGCAAGCGTTGCCGGCGCCTCGCCGCCGAGCAGGGCGACGAGCTGCACGTTTCGTGGATGGAGCGCGACCAGCGCTACCGCGAGAAACTGGCCACGCCCGACGTCACGGTGGCAGACCTCGTCGGCGACATCGACCCGATCAAGGCCGCCAACCAGCGCCTCACGTACGCGGACGAGGAAGTGATCCACTACGGCATCATCCCGCGCACGAACCGCGGCATCTTCGCCATCAACGAGCTGCCCGACCTCGCGCCGCGCATCCAGGTGGCGCTGCTGAACATCCTGGAAGAGCGCGACCTGCAGATCCGCGGCTTTCCGATCCGCATCCCGATGGACGTCGTCCTGGTCTTCAGCGCGAACCCGGAGGACTACACCAGCCGCGGCAACATCATCACGCCGCTCAAGGACCGCATCGATTCGCAGATCCTCACGCACTACCCGCAGGAGGTGGAGACGGCGCGCCGCATCACCGAGCAGGAAGCGTGGCTGGACCGCGGCGCGGAGGTGCAGGTCGACATCCCGCCGTCGGTGCGCGATCTCGTCGAGTCGGTGGCGTTCGTGGCGCGGGAGTCGGAGCTCGTCGACCAGTCATCGGGCGTCTCGGCGCGACTGACCATCGCGGCGATGGAACTGCTGCAGTCGAACCTCGAGCGCCGCGCCGCGGTCACGCGCGATCGCGCGGTGTATCCGCGCCTCGCGGATCTCTCGATGATCCTCCCGGCCATCACCGGCAAGGTGGAGATGGTGTACGAGGGCGAGCAGCAGGGGGCGGAAGTCGTGGCGCGGAAGCTGATCGGCACGGCGGTGGCGAAGCTGTTCGAGTCGAAGTTCCCCGCCATCGAGCGCGCCGGCGTGGCCCAGCGTGCGGAGCGCGAGCGGCGCGGTTACGGCGAGATCGACCACGACGAGCTGGACGACGCCTTTGCCGGCCGCCGCGTGAAGCACAAGAAGGAAGCGGCGCGTGAGGAGAAGGCAGCCTCGCCATCCGAGCCGACCTACGACGCGATCGTGGCCTGGTTCGCCGCGGGCAACAAGATCACGATCTCTGACGAGCAGCCGTTCGCGGAGTTCTTCCGCGAGCTGAATCGCGTGCCGGGACTGGCCGAGGTGGCGCGCAAGTACGCGAAGCCGGAGCGCGATGAGGAACTGGCGTTCTGGATGGAGATGGTCCTCGAGGGACTGCACCAGTCGCTGCGCCTGTCGCGCGAGGACCTCGACTCGACGATCACGTTCCAGGAGCTGATGAAGTTCAACGTGTTGCGGACGGTTCGTTAGCGACGCACGGAAGCGCGTCCTTCGCACCACATCGAGGGAGCAAGTGCCATCCAAACTGTCATCCCGAGCGTGAGTCGAGGGACCCGGGTGGGTGGGCGGCACGATGCACATGCCTGCCACCGCCCACCCGCCCAGGTCCCTCGACTCACGCTCGGGATGACAAAATCAGGGCAACCGTAACGTCGCCACCGCACCGTCCGCGTCGATGCGGTTCGCGAGCGTAAGCGAGCCCCCGTGTGCCTCCGCGATCTGCCGCGAGAGGAACAGCCCCACACCCGTCCCGTCCGGCTTCGTCGTGAAAAACGGCACGAAGAGGTTGGCCGTGCCGCTGACGCCGAGGCCGTCGTCTTCGACGCGGAGCGTGAAGCCGTCGCCGTTCGCGCTCCAGCGCACGGCCACGCGCTCGCGGGCGGCATCGGCGGCGTTCTTGATCAGGTTGATCAGCAACTGCTCGAGCTGATCCTCGTCGGCGTGAATCGTCGCCGGCGGCCCGGCGACCTCGACGCGCACGCGCGTGTCCAGCGCCGCCACGCGGCGCACGAGCGCGTCCACGCGCACGTTGCGTTTGCGCGGCTCCGGCAGGCGCGCCAGCTGCGCGTAGGCCCGCGTGAAGCGCGTCAGCGCCTCGGTGCGGCTGCCGATGACGCGCATGCCGCTGGTGAGGTCGTCGCGCCAGTCGTCGGGCAGCACCTCGCGTGCGACGAGTTGTTCGAGCGACGTCGCGATCGACTTGATCGGGGCGAGGGAGTTGTTCAGTTCATGTCCGAGGACGCGGACGATGCGGCGCCAGGCGTCGGCTTCCTCCTCGCGCAGCGCGCGGGTGATGTCGGCGAGGACGAGCAGGCGATGCGGGACGCCGCGCTCGCGGAACGACGAGCGTCGCACGTCCCAGCGCCCGGCGGCGCCGGCGAACGTGCGATCGATCGTCGGCGGTGCATCCTCGGCGAGCAGGTCGCTCAGTCCGAGGTGCGACGCGGTCTCGCCGAGGAGGCGCTCGATGGGAGTGGCGAGCAGACGCTCACCGGCGCGATTGACGAGGCGCAGCCGATCCTCGGCGTCGAACGCGAAGATCGCGGCGTCGATCTGGGCCAGCACCGCGCGGAGCAGCGCCGCGGCCTCGACCGCTTCGAGCTTGCGCGACTCCATCAGGTCGGCGAGCGCGTTCACCTCGATCATCACTTCGCCGAACGCGCCCGCGCGCGTGGCGTGCCGCGCGCGCAGCGAGTAATCCTCCTCGCGCAGCGCCGTGATGATGTTCGAGAGCGTGCGCAGCGGATAGACGAGCTGCTCGTGCAGGATGTAGCCGGCGATGAACGTGGAGACCGTGATGAAGAACAGCACCGTCCACCGCACCTTCGCCGAGAAATCGCCCAGCCAGATCAGGAGAAGCGCGGCGATGACCACGGGCAGCAGCGCGGTGAGCGCGGTCAGGACGATGCGTTTTTCGTAGTGCACCAGTCGTCCAGTCTACGAGTCTTCCAGTCGTCGAGGAGCAACTCCTGGTCGACTTGACGACTCGGCGACTGGACGACTCCTCACAACCCATACCTCCGCATCCGCCGATACAACGCCCCCCGCGACAACCCCAGCGCCTCGGCCGCCTTGCTGACGTTGCTGTCGTGGCGCACGAGAGCCTTGCGGATCAGGAGCGCTTCGACGTCCTCGATGCTCATGTCGTCGATGCGTTGCTCGGAGGGGGGCTGCAGCCCGAGGTCGGTGCGGGCGAGGGTGGGGCCGGTGGACATCAGCACGGCGCGCTCGACGACGTGATCGAGCTCCCGGACGTTGCCCGGCCAGGCGTGGTCGAGCAGCGCCTTGATGGCGGCGGGCTCGAACGACGTCGCGTTCTTGCGGTAGCGGCGTGTGTGGTGCGTGAGAAAGTGCGCGGCCAGCTCCGGGATGTCCTCGCGGCGATCGCGCAGCGGCGGGAGCCGCAGCTCGACCGTGTTCAGGCGGAAGAGCAGATCCTGGCGGAAGCGTCCCGCCGATACTTCATCCTCCAGCGCGGCGTTGGTCGCGGACAGCAGGCGCACGTCGACACGGCGCGTCTGCGACGAGCCGACGCGCTCGAACTCCCCCGTCTCGACGACGCGCAGCAACTTGGCCTGCTGTGCCGGTGGCACGTTGGCGATCTCGTCGAGGAAGAGCGTCCCGCCGTCGGCCAGCTCGAAGCGACCGACGCGGTCGGCGCGCGCGTCGGTGAACGCGCCCTTCACGTGACCAAATAGCTCCGACTCGAAGATCGTCTCCGACAGGCCGCCCGCGTTCACCGTGACGAGCGGCTTCGCCGCGCGCCGCGAGGCCGCGTGCAGCGCACGGGCGACGAGCCCCTTGCCGGTGCCGTTCTCGCCGCGAATGAGCACGTTCGCGTCGGACGGCCCGACGCGTTCGATGACGTCGAGCACGGGACGCATCGCCGGCGACGAAGCGATCAAGTCCACGCCGCGCGCGGCGGGCGTCATCGCGCTTTCGAGGCGCTCGCTCTTGCGCAATGCTCGGCCGAGGTCGATCTGGTTGCGGACGACAGAGAGGACTCGGGTGTTGTCCCACGGCTTCTGGATGAAATCGCGCGCGCCCTTCTGCATCGCCTCCACGACCAGCTCGATCGACGCCCACGCCGTCATGACCACGATCGGCAGGGTGCGGTCGAACGCGTGGAGCTGGTCGAGCAGTTCCAGCCCCTCGGTGCCCGAGGTCGTGTCGCGCGTGTAATTGAGGTCGATGAGGACGAGGTCGAACTGCCGCGCGCCGACGGCGCGGATGGCCGCGCTGGGGGACTGGGCGGTCTCGAGCTCGAAGCCCTCCGGCTTCAGCAGAAGGCGGAGGGCTTCGATGACGTCGGGCTGGTCGTCGGCGATGAGGATTTTCGACTTCATGGGAACGCGCACACTTGTCATCCTGAGCCGCGTAGACGGCGAAGGATCCCCCGATCGGGCGCGATGACGCAGCTCCGGCAGGGGGTCCTTCGCCCTCTACGGGGCTCAGGATGACAGATCCACCTTAGTCGTACCTGATGGCCACCAGCGGATCGACCCGCGCCGCACGCCGCGCCGGGAGATAGCTGGCCAGCAGCGCCGTGCCGGCGATCACGAACACGATCGCCGCGTACGTCCACGGGTCCGCCGGCTTCACGCCGTACAGCAGCGAGCCGAGCGCGCGCGACGACAGCAGCGCGCCGGCCACGCCGATCGCTGCGCCGATGAGAACCAGCCGCGCCGCGTGGCCGACGATGAGGCGGAAGACGTCGCGTGCTTCCGCGCCGAGGGCCATGCGGATGCCGATCTCCGTCGTACGCTGCGTGACCGCGTAATTCATGACGCTGAAGATGCCCACGGCGGCCAGCACCAGCGCCACGATCGCGAGCACCGCGAGGAGGATCAGATTGAAGCGCCGCGTGGCCAGCGACTCGATGCGGGTGCCGGCGAGGGTGGTGATGTTGACGATCGGCTGCTGCCGGTCGAGGCGGCGCACCAGCGCGCGCAGCGACGGCCCGTACGCTTCGGCCCCCGGACCGCGGACGACGATGCTCATGTAGCGGCGAGGCCGCTGCGCATGCGCGAAGATCATCGTCGGCGGCGCCTCTTCGGTCAGGCTGCGCCACCGCACGTCGCCGACGATGCCGACGATCTCGGTCGGCCTGTCGCCGCCGAGGACCAGCTTCTTGCCGAGGGGATTCTCGTTGGGGAAGTGCTGGCGGACGAAGGCCTCGTTGACGAGCGCCACGTCCGGACGGCCTTCGCGATCGTTCTCGTTGAAGTCCCGTCCGCGGATGAGCGGGATGCGCATCGCCTCGAGGAGCTTCGGCGTGGCGATCGACACCTTCGCGCTGGTGTCGCGTCCCGGCGGCGGAGCCGGACGTCCGACCACTGTGAAGGTCCAGAAGCTCTCCTGCGGCGTCAGCGGCAGCGAGTCGACCGCGCCCGCGGTCTGCACGCCCGGCATGGCCAGGATCGCGTCCATGAGCCGCTTGTGGAAGGCCATGACTTTCGGGTCGTCGGGATACGCCAGCGCGCGCGGAGAGATCTCGAGCGCGACGGCGTTGCGATAGTCGTAGCCGGCGTCGATGCCGGTCACGTGAATGAAGCTGCGCAGCAGCAGGCCCGCGCCCGCGAGCAGCATCAGCGACATCGCTACAGCCGACACCACGAGCACGCTGCGGAGGCGATTGCGCTTCCCTTCCGTCGAGCCGCGCGTTCCTTCTTTCAATGCTTCGGTGAGATTCGGACGCGACGCGGAGATGGCCGGCGCCAGTCCGAAGGCGACGCCGGTGAAGACCGACAGCAGCGCGGTGAAGAGCAGCACGCCTCCGTCCATGGCCACCGTCTCCAGACGCGGAATGCCGGGCGGCGCAAACGCCAGCAGCGCGTCGATGCCCCACGACGCGAGCAGCAGACCGACCGCGCCCGCCAGGAGCGAGAGCACCAGGCTCTCGACGAGCAGTTGCATGGTGATGCGTCCCGGCGACGCGCCGAGCGCGGCCCGAACGGAGATCTCCTTGTGCCGCGCCGTGGCCCGCGCCAGGAGCAGGTTGGCCACGTTCGCGCAGCCGATGAGCAGCACGACCGCCACCGCGCCGAACAGCATCAGCAGCGCCGGACGCACGTCGCGCACGATGACTTCGTGCAGCGGCTCGGCGCGGAAGCTGAGGCCGGTGTTCGTCTCGGGATACTGCTTCTCCAGCCGCTGTCCGATCGCGTTCAGTTCGGCGGCGGCCTGCTCGATGGTCACGCCGTTGCGCATGCGTCCGACGACGCTGATCCAGATCGAGTCGCGCTGCCGGTAGGCGTCCTCGATGTCCTCGTGGAACGGCGTGTAGTAATCGCGCACGTCTTCGGCGACGGGGAAGCGGAAGCCCGCCGGCATCACGCCGATGACGGTCCGCAACTTGCCCGCGGTCCCGAAGCGGATCGCGCGTCCGATGATGCTCGGGTCGGCGTTGAACTTGCGCCGCCACAGCTCGTCGCTGATGACCATGACTTGCGCGGCACCGCGATCCTCGGCCTCGGTGAAGAAGCGCCCGATCTGCGGGCGCACGCCGAGGAGGAGCGGGAAGTTCGCGGTGACGTCGATGCCGTCCATCAGCTCCGGATCGTCGCCTTCCATCAGGAACGCGCGGCTGCGGGAGAAGCCGACGACCTGCTCGAGCGTCTTGCTCTGCGCGCGCACGTCCGAGAAGTTCGGATACGAGTAGACGGGATACGTGTCGCCGTCGATGCGGCTCATGCCGGTCAGCTCCACGAGCTGTTGCGGCGCCGCGAACGGCAGCGGGCGGAGGAGGATCGCGTTCACCACCGAGAAGATCGCGGTGTTCGCCGCCAGCGCGATGGCCAGCGTCAGCACGGCCACCGCGGTGAAGCCGCGCTGTTTGACCAGCGTGCGGAAGCTGTAGCGGAGATCCGAGCGGATCATGCCAGCGCCTCGACCACGCGGAAGCCGCTCTCGGCGAGCTTTTCCTCGGCGCCGCGGTGATGCGTCTCCTCGACGATACGGCCGTCGAAGAGATGCACGGTGCGGTCGGCGTACTTGGTGAAGCGCGGGTCATGCGTGACCATGCAGATCGTCGCGCCTCCCCGATGGAGGTCGCGCAGCAGCTCCATCACCGACTCGCCGTTCTTCGAGTCGAGGTTGCCGGTGGGCTCGTCGGCCAGGAGGATGGCCGGCTCGCCGCCGAGGGCTCGAGCGACGGCGACGCGCTGCTGCTGGCCGCCGGAGAGCTGGCTCGGGTAGTGGCGCATGCGGTGGGCCATGCCCACGCGCTCCAGCGCGGTCTCGACGCGGCGCTTGCGGTCGGCCGCGGCGAGCTTGCGGTAGGTCAGCGGCAGTTCCACGTTCTCGTAGACGGTGAGATCGCCGATGAGGTTGAACGACTGGAAGATGAAGCCGATCTCCTTGTTGCGGATGCGCGCGCGCTCCGCCGGGCCGAGGGTCTCCACCTGCTGGCCCGAGAGCGTGTAGGAGCCGCTGGTCGGCGCGTCGAGCAGGCCGAGGATGGAGAGCAGCGTCGACTTGCCGCAGCCCGACGGGCCGCCGATCGACACGTACTCGCCCTTGCGCACTTCGAAGTGCACGTCCGAGAGCGCGTGCGTCTCCAGCTCGTCCGTGTAGAAAATCTTGCTGACCGCGTTGAGTTTGATGAGCGTCATTGGCTTCTCTCCCTATTTGATCTCGAGGTGTTCGTACTTGTCCCAGGACGAATCGTCGGAGACGATCACGCGGTCGCCGGGGGCGAGGCCGCTGCGGATCTCGATGGCGGACGCCGAGGCGCGGCCGAACTCCACTTTCACCCGCGACGCTTCCGAGCCGTTCACTTTGAAGACGCTGCCGCGCGAGTTCTCCTGAGCCCGCACCGGGCGGGCGACGTGCACCACGTCCGCGAGGCGCTCCAGCTCGATGGTCGCGTCGACGCTGAGGTCGGGACGTGCGCCGGCCGGCAGTGCGCCGTCGATCGAAAGGTCGACGAGCACCGTACCGTTGCTCGCGGCCGGGTCGATGCGGGCCACGCGACCGGGGACGACGCCGTTGCGCGTGTCGATCTGGGCGACCTGTCCGACGAGGAGGTCCTTGGCCTGCGTCTCGGCGACGCGGATCTCCGCTTTGAGGCGATCGGGCTGCGCGACGCGCGCCAGCGTCGTGCCGGCGTTGACGCGCTGGCCGGCCTGCACGGCCACCTGCTGCAGCACGCCGTCGATGCCGGCCCGCACCTGCAGCGACTCGATGCGCCCGCGCTGCAGGTCGACCATCGACCGGCGCTGCTCGACCTCGGCCTGCAACGCCGCGAGGCGGGCACGCTGCGAGTTGGAGAGGATGCCCAGGCGCTGCTCTTCGAACTTCACGCGCTGGTCGAGCGAGTTGGCGGCGGACTCGGAGAGCTGCTTCGTGATCGGAGCGGCCAGGCCCGCGGCCGCGAGCTCGGCGTCCGCTTTCGCACGGAGCCGGGCCTGCTCGGCCTCGGCCTTGAGGCGCGCGCTGGCGGCCTCGCGGTCGAGCCGCTCGCTCTCTAGCTCCGCCTTCGCGGCCTGATACGCGGCCTCGGCGGCGCGCAGTTGCCACTCGGCGTCCCGCGACGACTGCTGCTGCTGCGGATCGCTCAGCTCGATGATGACGTCCATCGCGCGGACCTGCGTGCCCGGCTGCACCACGACGCGCTCCACGCGCGCCTCGGTGGCCGCGGCAATCCAGCGGATGTTCTCGGGGGTGAGCACGCCGCTGCCGCGCACGGCGCGGGTGAGCGGCCCACGCTCGACGGTCTCGACGACGAGCGTATTCGCGTCGACCGGCGGCGCCGCCGGCTCGAGCCGCGCAAACGCCACGCTGGCGACGATGACCGCGACCACGACCAGCGCCGCATACAGCGCGTTGCGCGGGATCTTTCGTTTTCCAGTGTCTCTGACGATGTCCATGACGGACAGCACAAACGCAAGGACGCGGCCGGGGTTGCCGAGCGCGTAAGTCGTTGGATTTGCTGGCCGAGCGCGCGTTCCGCGCGTTTTCGGGTGTCCATCGGTGAGACGGGAGTGTCCGGATATGGACAGTCGGAAGAGCGTTGCTCGTTGCTCGTTGCTAGTTGGTGGTGCCTTCAGGCGCTGCGGCACCAGCAACGAGCAACCGGCAACCGGCCTGCCCAGGTACTACCGGTTTCTGGTTGCTAGTTACTAGTTGCTGGTGCCTTTAGCCGATGCTGCACCGGCAACGAGCAACCAGCAACCGGCCTGCCCAGGTACTACAATCCCCCGGTGCCCAAGCTCACCGCCGAGATCCCGAACGAGCTCTCGCGCCAGATCGACCGGATCATCCGCGACGGGTGGTTCCCCGATCAGGAGTCGGTGATCCGCGAGGCGCTGCTGCAGTTCGTCGACGCGAAGTCGTTCCTCGGCGATTCGCCGCGCATGCTCCACCGCTTCGCGGCGGACGCGCTGAACGACTCCAAGCCCGACGTCGCGCTGAAGTTCGTCACGCGCGGGCTGTCGCTGCTGGCCAACCAGGACACGACCGACTTTGCGCTCTACCAGGCGCTGGTCGAGCTGCGCGTGCAGATCCTGCTCGTGGTCGGCCGCGACGACGACGCGCTGGTCGCGCTCGAAGAGGCGCGCGAGAAACTCCCCAACAACCCCACCGTCGCCAAGTGGATCGAGAAGCTCCACAAGAACCGGCCGCGCGGCGAAGCGTGAGACACCGCTACGGCTTCCTCGACCCGGACCTCATCCGCCAGCTCCTCAGCGAGCTCGGTCTGCGCCGCCTCTTCAACCACCTGCTGCTGCAGTCCGGCGGCGACGTGGAGGAAGCCATGCGCTGGATGCGCGAGCTGCAGGAGCGCGGCTACATCGACTCCGACGTCGACCTCGACGCCTTCTTCGCGCAGCTCATGGCCGAGAACATGATCGCCACCGACGGCGAGGGGAACTTCACGCTGGCCGCGGGCGGCGAGCGGCAGATCCGCCGCGATGCGCTGGACGAGATCTTCGGCGGCCTGGAGAAGTCGCTGAGCGGCTCACACTCGGTGGCCAATGCCGGGCAGGGGACCGAGCGGCTCACCGAGACGCGGCCCTACCAGTTCGGCGACGACCCGATGTCGATCGACAGCATCCGCTCGCTGCAGAACGCCATGAAGCACAACGACCCCGCCGACGCGATCTCCATCGTCGAGGACGACCTGGAGGTCTTCGAGACCGAGCACAACTCCACCTGCGCCACCGTGGTCATGATCGACATCTCGCACTCGATGATCCTCTATGGCGAGGATCGCATCACGCCGGCGAAGAAGGTCGCCCTGGCGCTGACGGAGCTGATCCTGACGAAGTATCCGAAGGACTCCATCGACGTCCTGCTCTTCGGCGACGACGCGCGGGAGGTTCCGATCAGTGAGATCGCCTACGTGCAGGTGGGCCCGTTCCACACGAATACGAAGGCCGGCCTGCAGCTCGCGCAGCAGATCCTCCGCCGCCGCAAGCACAACAACAAGCAGATCTTCATGATCACCGACGGCAAGCCGTCCGCGCTGACGGAGAACGGCCGGCTCTATACGAACTCCTTCGGCCTGGACATGAAGATCGTCAACCGCACGCTCGAAGAGGCGGACCGCTGCCGCCGCGCCAACATCCCCATCACCACGTTCATGCTGGCCACCGACCCCATGCTGGTGAACTTCGTCGAGCAACTCTCGAAGATCAACCGCGGCCGCGCGTTCTACTCCTCCCCCGACCGGCTGGGGGAGTACATCCTCGCGGACTACATCCGCAACCGCCGCAAGTTCGTGCACTGAGCCAGACAACACGCGCAGCGTCCGGAGCTGGTTTTGCCGAAACAGAGCGCGGTTCCAGCGGGACACAGCTCGGTCCCGCCGGGACACTGTGATGTTTTCGTGAAACACGGCCGTGTCCCGCCGGGACACGGCGATGTCCCGTCGGGACACTGTGATGTTTTCGTGAAACACGACGATGTTCCACCGGGACACGACGATGTCCCACCGGGACACGACGATGTCCCACCGGGACACGACGATGTCCCGCCGGGACACAGCGATGTCCCGCCCGGACACGGCTCGGCCCTCGGGTCACGGACGCTTGCCGAACTTGAACGCGTCCCGAATCCGCGGATCGACGCCCGGGCTGTAGAGATCGCGGTACGGCCACGGCTCGTTCAGCACAAAGTCGCCGTTGCGGTGGAAGCCCCACTCACGAAAGTCGGCGTTGAGGGCGTCCAGCGGCTTGCCGGCCAGCTTCAGCAGCGCGTCGTCGCTGTTCGTGCCGCGCGCGAACTCGGCGGCCAGGGTGGCGATGACGTTGGCGCCGTAGCGGTCCTCGAGGAAGCGGATGAACGTCTGCGCGACGACGTAGGCCGACGGGTCGGCGTTGCGCTCCATGACCGCGTCGAGCAGCGTCACGGGGAGCACCACCGCGGCGGGCGTGTCGCTGAAGACGTTCTCCTGCCGTTCGACCAGCTCCATGCGCGTGGCCACCCCTTCCTGGAACCAGCGCGGCGCGTTGTCGGCGGTGGCCTGCGCCAGGATGGCGTGCGCCAGCTCGTGCGTGATGATCGAGACCACTTCCGGCTTGAACTGCTCGACGGCGGCGAAAGGGAAAAGGATCTCACCGTCGTACAGCCCGAGGATGTGATCGCTATTGGTAATGCCCCCGCGAAAGTCCTCCCAGCGGAGGACGTTCACCGCCACGCGGCGCAGCGCGACGCGCGGCAGCTTTTTCTGCAGGCGGGCCAGCTCCGCCTCGAGGAGGTCGCCGATGCGTGAGGCGATGGCCGGGTTGATGGTCGCGTCGTGGCGGATGTCAAAGTGCGGCGTGGCAATGACCTGCGAATCCGTGGCGAGGGCGCGGCGCAGCTCGAGCTGGCGCAGGCGGATGCCGACCAGCGCCGCGTGCTGCTCGCCGATGACGGAGCGGAACAGCGTCTCGGCCGTGCTCCACTGGCCGGCGTTGCTCATGGCGTCGGCCACGGCCAGGACGGCGGTGGGATCGTCCAGTCGCTGACCCTCGGCCAATGCCCGGGCGTCGTCGACGCGGCGTGCACGGAGCAATGCGCGGATTCGCACCGGCAGCAGGTCGGACGGCATGTTGTCGTCGGTCAGCTTCAGCACCTCGGACCAGCGGTTGTGCCGCGCCAGCGCGGCCACGGCCCGGATCAGCAGCGTGCGAGACGGGGCGCCGGCCCCCCGTTGCGCGAGCAGCTCCTCCGCCTCGCGCAAGGCGATCGCGTCGCGGCGGCGCTCGCCGTGCGTGGCCGGAACGACCTCCGCGTCCGGCGGCGCGAGCGCGGCACCGTTCGGGACCTCGATCGCCGCCTTGCCGATCTCGACACGCAGCCGCTCGCCGCAGACGAACGCCTTCGCGCCCGCGGGCCACGTCAGCGGATCCTTCGCCAGCGCCGCACTGCGCCGCGCCGGCTCTTTCGCCGAATAGAACGAGACCAGCGACTTCACGCGCAGGTCGTTCATCAGCGCCGCCAGATCGGCATCGCGGACCAGTTCCTCGCGCGGCTTCGGCTCGAGCATCCACGCCGTCCGGAACGCTTCATACGTGCCCTCGGCGTAATACGCATCGGCATCGCGGCTGCCGAGGGCCCGCATGCGAGCGAAGTAGGCAGGGTCGTCGAGGGAGATCGCGGCTTCGTGGAGGATGTCGTCGCGCAGGGGAGGGATACTCGCCGCGCGCTCGAACGCGTCCGCCGCCGCTTTCGCGTCACCGCTGGCGAGGGCACTGCGCGCGCGCAGCAGCTCCTGATGGGGGCCCGCCGGAGCAGCCTCTCGCTTGGGCGCGACGATCTCCGCGCGGCGAAATAACGGCAGCACCCCCACCACGCCCAACGCCGCCCCACCCGCAAACAACGCCAGGGCGACGAATCGGTGCTCACGCAGCCAGATCGCGCCGAGGATGCAGACGACGCAGAGTGTGATCAACGTAGGGCGGGCTTCAGCCCGCCCCTCGGGCGGGGAGGGCGGGCTGAAGCCACGCCCTACGTTTGCCAACGTCTGGATTTCGTGGAGCGTGTTGCCTTTCATCCGCAGGAGCAGCCCCGACTCCTCGCCATTCGGCCACGTCACGCGGAACGCGGCGTCGCTCGTCCCCGCGACCGTCTGCAGCGTCCACGTTGCGCCGTCGCGCGGACCGGTGAGCGCCGTCAGGACGCGCAGCGCGTCCGCCTTCGATAACTCGCGCAGCGGTGCGTCCGGGGCAAGCCGCGCGTACAGCGCCTCCGGTCCGCTCGCGAGGAACGACGCCGCGATCGTCACCGCCTCGCGCTCCGCCGCGTTCACCGGCCGCGGTTCCGCGGCCGCGGTCAACACGAGGATGAGGGCGACGATCACGGAATGAATGATACGGGCCGGTCCGTTCCTCCGCCTGATGCGCAAATTATTTGCGGTCCTTCTCGTGGCCGTCGTGGCGTTCACGCCGGCGTCGGCGAATGAGGTTTCCCATCGTACCCTCCAGTCCGGCTCTCCGTCGGGGCCGACGACGCTGCACGACCGCGGCATCCACGGCGAGGGGCAGATCGTGGCCATCCTCGACACGGGCCTCAACTACACCAACTGCTACTTCGCGGAGCTCGACGACACGCCGCCGCCCTTCAACACCGGCTCGCCCGCGTTCGGCCTCGAGTCCGACAACATCGACGCCTCACGGCGGAAAGTCATCGCCTACAACTTTCTCTACTCGTGCGATCAGTATCCCGGCCGCCCCGGCTGCGACACGCCCGGCAACCCCGCGTCGCTCGACAACCAGGGGCACGGTACGCACGCCGCCGGCGCCGCGGTCGGCGACCGCGCGCCGCTCGTCGCGCACGACTACGGCGACTCCGTGGCGCCCGCGGCGAAGCTCATCGTGCAGGACGGCGGCTACACCGGCGGCGACGCCTGCACGCAGTTCCCCGGCGTCGGCTGCCCGGCGAAGCTCACGCCGATCTTCGAGCAGGCCTACCAGCAGGGCGCACGCATCCACTCGAACTCATGGGGCGACCGCCAGGGCAAGCTGAGCGCCCCGCCCACGGCGAACTATCCGCAGTCCGCGCACGACGTCGACGCCTTCATCTGGTCGCACCCCGACATGCTGGTGGTCTTCAACACCGGCAACCTCGGCGCGAAGATGGCCACGCCTCCGAGCTCGCTCTCCGCGCCCGGCAGCGCGAAGAACACGCTGCAGGTCGGCGGCACGCGCGCCACGCGGTATTCGCTCAACGACGACATCCTGGCCGAGTTCACTCTTTTCGGTCCGGCCCGTGATGGCCGCATCAAGCCCGACCTTGTTGCCGCCTCCTTCGTCGTGGGCGCGAACGCTGATTTCGACAAGAACCCCGCTACGTGCGACGTCGGCCTCGACATCGGGACCTCCTGGTCGTCTCCGACCGCAGCCGGCGCCGCAGCGCTGGTGCGTCAGTACTACACCGAAGGCTTCTACCCGAGCGGCAAACGCAACACGCTGCAGGCGCTGACGCCGAGCGCCGCGCTCCTGAAAGCGACACTCATCGCGTCGGCGCGTCCCGTGCCTAAGCGGCTCGACGTCGTGAGCGGCGGCAAAGTCACCGCACTGCCGGTGCCGTCGCCGGAGCAGGGTTGGGGCTTCCCCGTCCTCGACGACGCCCTCTACTTCGACGGCGACACCCGTCGCATGCGCATCGTCGACGTACCGCTCGCGAATGGCCTCGCGCAAGGGGAGTCGCACACCATCCGCGTCAACGCCCGCCCCGGCTCGCCGGTGAAGGCGGTCCTCGTCTGGACCGATCCCCCCGCCTCCGTCCGCGCTCTCAGCGACGTCTCGCCGACGCTCGTCAACGACCTCGACCTCCGCCTCGGCACCAACGCCTCCACCGATCGCCTGAACAACGTCGAAGTGCTCATCCTCGACACGCCGGCGAACGGCACCGTCGACATCACCGTCACCGCCCACAACCTCGGCCTCGGCCCCCGCCAGTCCTACGCGCTGGTGGTCCTCGGCGAGCTCACGGAGACGGTCGCGGGCAAGCGAAGAGCCACGGGGCATTGACGTATCATTCGCGGCCATGTTGGCCCGTGAGTACCTCCGCGAAAACGTAGAAACGTACCGGCAGGCGCTGCAGAACCGCGGCGCGGTGGTGGACCTCGAACGCTTCCTCGAGCTGGACGGCGAGCGCCGCCGCTCCATCGCCGCGGTCGAGCAGCTCAAGGCGCAGAAGAACGTGGCGTCGCAGGAGATCGCGACGCTGAAGAAAAGCAAGCAGGATGCGTCGGCGCAGATCGACGCGATGAAGCGCGTCGGCGACGAGATCAAGACGCTGGACGATCGCCTGGCGGAGATCGAGGGCGAGCTGGACACGCTCCAGCTCTACTTTCCCAACGTTCCGCACGAGAGCGTGCCCGTCGGGCGCGACGAGACGGCGAACCGTGTCGAACGCGAGTGGGGCGAGAGGCCGCAGTTCGCCTTTGCGCCGAAATCGCACTGGGACCTCGGCGAGCAGCTCGGCATCCTGGATTTCGATCGCGCCACGAAGATCACGGGCGCGCGGTTCTCCATCCTGCTCGGCGCGGGCGCGAAGCTCAGCCGCGCGCTGATGAACTTCATGCTCGACGTGCACGAGCGGCAGGGCTACACCGAAGTGCTGCCGCCGTTCATCGTCAACGCCGACTCGATGCGCGGCACGGGGCAGCTCCCGAAGTTCGAGGAAGATCTCTTCAAGCTGAACCACGAGAAGCCGCTGTACCTGATCCCGACGGCGGAAGTGCCGGTGACGAACATCTTCCGCGACGAGATCCTCGACGGCGCGCAGCTCCCGATTCTCTACACGGCCTACACGCCGTGCTTCCGCAGCGAGGCCGGCTCGTACGGCAAGGACACCCGCGGCCTCATTCGCCAGCACCAGTTCGAGAAAGTGGAGCTGGTGAAGTTCACCGCGCCCGATCAGTCGTGGGAGGAGCTGGAGAAGCTCGTCCGCGACGCCGAGGAGATCCTGCAACTCCTCGGACTGCATTACCGCGTCCTGACGCTGTCGTCCGGCGACATGTCGTTCAGCTCCGCGAAGACGTACGACATCGAGGTGTGGCTGCCGGGGCAGGAGACGTACCGCGAGATCTCCTCCTGCTCGAACTTCACCGACTTTCAGGCGCGGCGGGCGAACATCCGCTACCGCAGCGGCGAGAAGAAGACGTCGTTCGTACACACGTTGAACGGGTCGGGTCTGCCGCTGGGACGCACGCTGGTGGCGGTGCTGGAGAACTATCAGCAGGCGGACGGTTCGGTCATCGTCCCCGAGGCGCTGCGGCCTTACATGAGAACGGACCGGATCACGGCGTCGCGCTGAGCACTTCGAAGATCATGTCGGTCTGCCCGACGTGCACGCGGTCGCCGTCGGTGAGCGTTGCGTGGAAGATGCGCATGCCGTTGACCCACGTCCCGTTGCGGCTTTTCAGGTCCTCGATGGCATAGCCCTCGGGGCCGCGATAGATGCGGGCGTGGAAGCCGGAGACGCCGAGGTCGGGGATCTGGATGCCGTTGTCGCGGTGGCGGCCGATCAGGTACTCGAGCTCCGTCAGCGCGATGACGCGCTGCGTCGAATCGTCGACGCGGAGTTGGGCGACGGTGGGATTGACGACGTCGGAGTACGAGAAACGATCCGACGCGGAGACGAGCAGGCTCGTGTCGTCGTCGGCCGCCTCATCGCGCACCGTCGATTCCGCGCCGAAGCGGGGAGAGCCCTGGCGCATGGTCGCGTCTTCGAGCGGCATCACGGCCCGGCTGCCTGTCTCCTCGGCCGTGCGGGCGCGGTCGCTGCGCACCTTCTCGATCAGCTTGTTCGCGTAGAGGCCGTACACGACGCGGTAGACGCGCAGGCGGTCGTCCGCGTCGGCGCAGAGATCGTCGAGCGTGCGCTGGCCGTTGATCAGGAAGAGGATCTTCCACTCGTCGACGGTGAGCGTGATCTTCTCGCCGCGCGGCGTGGCCACGACGCGGAACACGACGTTCTTGTTCGGCAGGAGGCGCAGGCACTGCTCCCACTCCTCGATGCGCCGCGCGCCTTCCATGATCAGGTTCGGCAGGTCGATGGCGATCGTGACGGCGTACGGCGGGAGGGCGAGCTCGTGCGAGAAGGCGAACGTGCCGCCGTCCCAGACGAACGCGTCGTACACGATCTCCGAGACCTGAACTTTGAGGAAGTCGCGGAGCTGCTCCTCGGAGAGGACGCTCTCCTGCACCGCCAGCTCGCCGAAGCGGCCGCCTTCGCGCTGCATCAACTCGTCGATGCGGTCGCGCTGCTCGGCGGTGATCATCTTGCGGCGCAGCAGGATCGAGCCGAGGCGGAACGACTCCTGGTTCGAGCCGGCGTAGACCAGCGCGCCGTCTTCGAAGAAGAGGTGCGCCTCGCGGCCATCGGATTCGAGGGCGAGGGTGCCGCTCTTGCGCGTGTTGCTCAGGAACGTGAGCACGTCCGCGAGACGGAACGCCGCGACGTCGCCGCGAAGCACTGCATCGGCCATCAGTGCGGGGATTCTACGCGAGCGTCGCCAGAACGCCCCAAAGTCCCGCGGCCGAGATGACGATCCAGAGCACCACGCCGAGGATCAGCGGACGCACTCCGACGGCGGCCAGGCTGCGGCGGGAGAGCGACGCGCCGATGAGAAACAACGTGATGGTCAGGCCGATCCGTGCGAGGCGCACGAGGAAGTCCCACGCGTACGCTGGCTCGGGGAGGTAGGTGCGGATCATCGCCGCGACGAGGAAGAAGAGGATGAACCAGGGGATCGTCACCTTCGACTTGCTGCGGAACGCGAACGCGGTGCCGATGGTCAGCGGAACGATCCACAGTGCACGCGCAAGCTTGACCGTCGTGGCGATCTGCAGGGCCTCGGCGCCGTAAGCCGCCGCGGCGCCGACGACGGAGCTCGTGTCGTGAATGGCGATCGCGGCCCAGACGCCGAACTGCGTCTGCGACAGATGTAGCGCCGTGCCGATGAGTGGGAAGGCGAAAAGCGCGACGGAGTTGAGGATGAAGACGGTGCCGAGGGAGACGGACATCTCTTCGTCGCTCGCGCCGATCACCGGGCCGACGGCCGCGATCGCGCTGCCGCCGCAGATGGCGGTGCCGGAGGAGATGAGATGCGCGGTGCCGCGCGCGACACCCATCGCTCGGCCGAGGAGCCAGCCGAGGAAGAGCGTGCCGGCGATGGTGATCAGGGTGAAGAGAACCCCGGCGCGGCCGGCGGCGACGACTTTCTGCAGGTTCATCCCGAAGCCGAGGCCGACGACGGAGACCTGCAGGAGCAGTTTGGTGATTTTCGCGGTGCGGAACGAATGGCCGATGGTCAGCGCGAGGACGAGCCCCAGCGCCAGTGCGATCGGCGGCGAGCACCACGGCGTCACGCAGAACAGCAGGATGGCGACGAAGGCCGCGCCGCGAATCACAGAGTGCGCCGGAACAGCTCCAGCGTGCGCCGCCACGCGTCGGCCGCCGCATCGGCGTTGTAGACCTCGGGGCGGGTGTCGTTGAAGAACGCGTGATCGGCGTTCGGCTCGATCACGAGCTCGACTTCCTTGCCCATGCCCTGCAGTTTCCCGGCGAGCTGGCGTCCCTGCTCGGCGGGCACGCCTTTGTCGTTCTCGCCGTAGATCAGCAGAAGCGGCGCGGCGAGGCGGTCCCACTGCGTGTCGACTTTCTTGAAGCCGCCGTAGAAGCTGACCGCGGCGCCGACGTGCTCCGGGTCGAGCGTGGCCGCGTACTGCGCCAGGGCGCCGCCCATGCAGAAGCCGACGACGCCGTACTTTGTCTTCGACGTGCACTCGGACCGCTGCATCAGGTAGCTGCCCGCGCCCATGATCTCTTTGCCGGCGCGCTCGACGTCGAGCTCCATCAGGAGCTTGGTGGCTTCGTCGGGCGATTTGGTGGTTTTGCCGTGATAGAGGTCGGGCGCGACGGCCGCGAAGCCGGCGCCGGCGAAGCGGTCGACGAGCTCCTCGATATGCGGCACGAGGCCCCACCATTCCTGAATGACGACGATGCCCGGACCCTCTCCCGCGAAGTAGCCGCTGCAGGTGTGTCCGTTCGACGGGAATTCGACGCGCTCGCCCATGGTGTTTTCCTCCGTGAAACGGCGCGGATTCTAATCCAAACGTGCAAAGATGACCCTGCGATGCAACTGACGAAGGAACAGGTCGGGGAGCTGTCGAGGAAGAAGCAGTGTCCGCGCTGTGATCTGGACAAGACGCTCGGCAACGCGCTCTGCCGCACCTGCCGCAGCAAGCTCCCGCCCCACATGCGCCTCGGGATCGAGAACATTCCGGCGAAGGACGGCGGGGTGGTCGGCAACGCTCTCCGCGCCGCCGCGAACTATTTCAACGTGCACTTTGCCTCGATCCGCAAGTTCGGCGGCGGCCGGAAGCGCTAACCTTTACGCTCGCTTTGCGCGACGCCAAGAGAACGACGAGGGGCCTCCGGCGGGCCGGTGCGACCGGCAGCGCTGGTTGGCCTAGCCAGGATGCACACCTGTCGACGAAACACGTGTTTGCGCGACCACATGGGCTCAATCAGCGCTGCCGGTCGCACCGGCCCGCCGGAGGCCTCCCGTTGCTCCGGTGCGTGGCGGAAGGCGTGGTACAGGTTAGAACCCGCCGGACGTCGACGCGTTGATGACGCGCGCGAGCTCCTGTGCGTGCGGGTTCTTCGGGTTCTGGGTCGCCAGCTCCTCGGCGCGTTGGGCGACGTCGAATCCCGACGCGGTGCCTTTGAGCGTCTCGCCCCACACCGCGCCGAGCGACGCGAGGCGGTGGCGGCGCGATGCGCGCTGCCACGTTCGCGAGAGATCCTGCCCGCGGACGGTGCGCGTGATCGTCCGCCGGTTGCCGTCGGCGACGGAGGTGTAGCGGAAATACACGGAGGCGACGAGCTGACTGGACTTCAGATTCGGCTTCAGCTCGATCGCGTAGATCGCGGTCACCGAAGTGCCGTAGAGGAGCACCGGCTCGCTGGAGAGCTTGTCGGAATCGCCAACGAGACGCGCGGTCGCCACGGCCTGTTCGTTGAACTTCACCTCGATGCTGGCGTTGGAGGCGACCGGCGGGATGGAGCCCGTGGACTCGGCGTCCGGCGTGTCGACGGTGAAGCGCAGGATGGCGTGATCGCCGTCCGCGCCGACCGCGGCCGGCGACGCCTCGACGTCGAAGCGCACGTCGTCGAGTTTCCGGCTCTCCGGCCGGCCGGCGAAGTAATTCACCAGCGCCTCGATGTCGATGGCCGAGGGATTGGGATGCTCGCGACGCTCGAGGGTGTCGCGAATGGCGTAGAAGACGTCCGGATTGACCGAGATGCCGAAGACGGTGCCCTTGCGCTTGAGCGGGATCGTGGCGCCGTAGGCACGCGGCACGAGCTCGACCGCGGGAGCTTCCGCGGTGACGGTGATGCGCTGCGCCGCCGCCGCGTCGGCGACTGCCGGAACGGGCGAGGGTGCGGGCGGGGCGGCGGGGGGCGGGGCAGGGGCGGCCGGCTCGGGCATCGCCGTGGCCTTGGCCATCTGCGGCTGCGCTTCGTTCACGACGCCTCCGGCGACGGCACCCGTCGCAGCGCCGCTTTCGAGCTTGCGCTCCTCGTACAGCGACTCGGCGTCCCGCTCGTCGCGCGCACGGGTGACTGGCGGGGGGGCGGCGTTCGTCGCCAGGAGCCGCGACGGCAACTCGATGGCCGTGTCCTGGCTGATGTCGAGACGCACTTCTTCCGTCGGCGCGGCGGCCGCGGGCTTGCTAATGGCGCGCTTTTGCGGAGCGAACACGACGGGCCGCGCGGACGACGCCGCATCCGCAACCATCTGTTCCTTTGCCTGGGGGCCGACCAGGTAAACCGTCACCGCCGCCGTCGACGCGACGAGCAGGATAGACGCGGCCACACGCATGTTGAACGCAAATCCATTGCGCTCAGCCTTGAGGTACTTCGGGATGTCGCTCTTGATCCTTTCGTGCAGACCGGCGGGTGGCCGCGGGACGGCGTTCAGGGACAACTTGCGCTGGAGCTCAGCTCTCCGCTTCGAATTCATCGTACTTCCTCTTCGAGCATCGTCTCGATCAAGGTGAAGGCTTTGTGTAGCCGTTTCCGGATGGCCACCGTCGTAATCTCCTCGATGCTCGCAATCTCCTTTACCGGCAGTCCGCCCCAGAAGTGCGCCGTCACCGTGAAGCGCAAATCCTCGGGTAACCGCATCACTGCCGCCCGGAGGCGTTCCGCCTCCTCGGCGTCCGAGAGCAACTGTTCCGCTCCCGGCCGTTCATCCTGTACGTCGATCGAGTCCGGTTCATCGAGCGAAGTCATCCGTCGAGGACGCCGGACGTAGTTCAGAAACGTCGTGTAGGCGATACGGTAAAGCCACGTGAAGAGTTGCGACCGTCCGTCGAAGTTCTTCAGGGCGCCCCATGCTTTCTGATACGTCTCCTGCGTCAGGTCGGCGGCGAGATCGCTGTCGCCGCACAGCCGGTAAACCGATGCAAACACGGCCGAGTACGTTCTCTCGACCAGCTCCTCCGCGGCCTGACGGTCGCCCGCACGAATCGCGGTCAGGAGCCTGCGCTCCTCGTCGAAGGGCGTGATGCTCAAAGCCTCCCGCCCCCTGTCGCTGACCGGAAACTGCGCGACTTCGGCCACGAAAGCTTTGACACGTCTGTCTGCGAAATGGAAACCACCAGCGGGGTATCCTACCTGTCATGAAACCGTTCGTCGCCCTTGCGCTCGCCACGACCCTCGCGGCGGGCTGCGGTCTGCAGGAGAAAAAAATCGACACCACCGCCCATACAGCCGACGTCCAGCAGTGGCAGAAGACGCGCGCGGAGCGCCTGGCCAAGGAAGACAGCTGGCTGACGCTGATCGGCCTGCACTGGCTGACGGACGGCGAGAACAGCGTCACGCTGACGAAAGGCGGGGCGCCGACGGTGCGGCTCACACGCAGCGGTGCGACGACGACCCTGCACCCCGATCCGTCGATGACCGTCGACGGCAAGCCGCTCGCGGGCGACACGCCGCTTCTGGCCGACGTGGACGAGAAGGGGCCGACGCTGGTGCAGATGGGCTCCGTCCGCTTCAACGTGATCAAACGGGGCGAGCGGTACGGATTGCGCGTGAAGGATGCGGAGTCCGAGGTGCGGAAGAACTTCAAGGGACTGGAGTACTACCCGATCGACCCGAAGTGGCGGGTCGAGGCGCGCTACGAGGCCTACCATCCGCCGAAGAAGATCCCGATCACCGACATCACCGGGATGACCTCGGACAGCATCTCGCCGGGGGCGATCGTGTTCGACGTCGACGGCAAGGAGTACCGCCTCGATCCAATTATCGAGGACGGATCGACGGACTACTTCATCATCTTCCGCGACGGCACCAGCAAGGACACGACGTACCCGGCCGGCCGCTACCTCTACGCCGCACCGCCAAAGGACGGGAAGATGGTGGTCGACTTCAACAAGGCTTACAACCCGCCCTGCGCCTTCACCGACTTTGCCACCTGCCCGCTGCCGCCGTTACAGAACCGGCTGCCGGTCCGCGTGGAGGCGGGGGAGAAAAAGTACGCCGGGGCGGCTCACTAGTTACGCGCTCGTACGCTCATCGTTGAGGACCTGCGCGACCGCGGCCGTGAGCCGCTTCGCGTAGCCGACGTGCAGGAACTCGTTCGGGCCGTGGGCGTTGCTGTTCGGGCCAAGGACGCCGGTGATGAGGAACTGGGCCTGCGGGTAGCGGGCGCCGAGCATCCCCATGAACGGGATCGAGCCCCCTTCGCCGAAGGTCATCGCCTCTTTGCCGAAGTAACTCTGTGACGCGTGCTCGACCGATTGCGCGAGCCATGGCGCAATCTCCGGCGCCACCCAGCCGGCGCCGCCTTTCTCAGGCTCGAAGGTGATCTTCGCGCCGTACGGCGGATCGCTCTCAAGCAACTTCTTGAGATCGCGCTCGAGGTTCGTGGCGTCGAGGGACGGCGGGATGCGCAGCGAGAGCTTGATGGATGTTTTCGGACGGAGGACGTTGCCGCCCTGGACCAGGTCGGGGAAGCCGGCCTGTCCGGTGTAGGCCAGCATCGGGCGCCAGGTGCGGTTCAGCAGCGCTTCGAGCGGATCCTTCGTCACCGGCTGCATGCCGTCGACGAACGGGAACTTGTTCCAGGTCTCATCGCCCAGAACCTGTGCAGTCGCTTTGGCCTCGTCGAGGCGCGTCTTCGGGACGTCGACGTGCAACCACTTCGGCCGGATCTCGCCCGTCCTCGCGTCTTCGAGACGCTCGAGGACCTGGCGCAGGATGCGGAAGCTCGACGGCACGATGCCGCTCGCGTCGCCGGAGTGCACGCCTTCGGTCAACACTTCGACGGTGAGGTTGCCGACGATGGAGCCGCGGAGCGACGTCGTCATCCAGAGCTGGTCGTAGTTCCCGCAACCGGAGTCGAGACAGATCACGAGGCGGGGCGTGCCGATGCGGTCAGCGAGTAGGTCGATGTAGGCGGGGAGGTCGATGGAGCCGCTCTCCTCGCAGCATTCGATCAGGACGACGATGCGCGAGTGGGCGACGGTCTGCTGCTGCAGCGTCTTGATGGCGGCGATGGTGGCGAAGATGGCGTAGCCGTCGTCGGCGCCGCCGCGGCCGTAGAGCTTCTCGCCGCGGAGGACGGGCGTCCATGGGCCGAGGCCGTCTTCCCAGCCGACCATGGCCGGTTGCTTGTCCAGGTGGCCGTACATCAGCACCGTCGACGACGCGTCGCCCTCGATCTCCATGAAGATGACCGGAGTGCGGTCGTCGATCTCGTGGACGTCGATCGTCAGTCCCTTGATCTGCTGCGCTTCCACCCAGGCGCGGGCCAGGGCGACGGCTTTGTGCATGTGGCCGTTACGCTTCCAGTCGGGATCGAAGAGGGGGGACTGGTTGGGGATGCGGATGTATTGTTCTAGGGTGGGGACGATCGACGAGCTCCACGTCTCGTCGACGAGATGTCGAGTCTGGTCGGCGTTCATCGAGGGCGGAAGATAGCATTGATGGGTTTTTCGTGCGATGATCTCCATACATCCGTAAAATCCGACCGAATTGCGATACTCTTGGTCGTGGGTCCAAGGTCGTACGCTGAACCATCTGTCTCGTGGCGGTCGCCTCGTCTTCAGAAACGTGGTAACGTGACATGGGTCTAAAGTCCGCAAATCTTCAAAGAACCGCCGAACAGGAAGGCGAAGGAAAGGCCGCCGTGCTGGAACACGATGCGAGCGACGTTGCGCCTGCTGCCGCTTCAAGGAAGCGGAGTGAGTCGAAGACGCAGCAGCCGCGTCCCGAGCCGGAGCCCGTTGCACCCTCTCCCGCCGCGGATGACGTCGAGACGCTCTACATCCAGCACCGCAGCCTGTTGCTGTACGTGGCCTGCCGGAAGTTCCGCATCCCCGACTGCGACGCAGAGAACCTGATCCAGGAAGTCTTCCTCTCGTATCTCCAGACCGGGACGAAGATCGAGAACATCCGCGCCTGGCTCGTCGCGGCGATGTGCAACGCCAGCCGCCACTACTGGCGCGCACAGGGGCGCACTGAGTCGCTGCCCGACAACATCGACGATCACTCCGATCCCGGCTCGCACGGTCTCGCGGACCAGTTCGCGATGAAGATGACCGTGCGGCAGGCACTCGATTACCTGCAGCCGCGCTGCCGGGAGACACTCTGGCTCCACTACTTCGAAGGCCGCTCGGCCGGCGATGTGGCCCGCGAGCTGGAGACGACGAACCGCTACGCCGAAAAGCTCATCCACAACTGTCTGAAGCGCGTGCGTGAGATCTACATGAACATCACCGCCGTGACGAAGTGATGACACTGATGATGGTCGAGCGGCACTACGACGACGAAGCCCTCATCGCGCTGATGGAGGCCGGCCGCGAGCAGTCGGACGCGCACCTCCCCTCTTGCACCGTCTGCCGCGACAAGCTGGACTCGTTCAGCATGATCGCGGACACGCTCCACGACCGCGATGTCTGGGACACCCGCCCCCTCCACTACGCCCCCGTCCCCGCCACCATCGCCACCCTCCGCGCCTTCGCCGACCGCATGACCGCCGAGGACACCGCCGCCGAGACCATCCTCGCGGAGCTGCTCGTGGGTTCGCGCGAGGAATGGATGCCGCGCCTGCGCGAACACCCGGAGTGGCGGACGGCGGGGGTGGTGCGGGGACTGATCGCCGCCACCAACCGAGCCATCGATACCATGCCCCCGGACGCGGTCGCGCTCACCGGTCTCGCCACCGATATCGCAGACCACCTCGATGTTGCCAACCATCTGTCGGATACCGTGCATCGGCTTCGCGGGGCGGCATGGAGGGAGCGGGCATACGCGCTGTTCTACACCGGCGATTTCGCACAGGCAGAACGGGCGGTGGAACGGGCGGAGGGAGCGTTTCGGGAGTGCGGAGTGGCGGAATATGACCAAGCGCGTGTCGGGATCGTACGTGCGCTTGTGATGCGGCCTCTTGAACGGTTCAATGAGGGAGTTTTGGCCGCGTCATCGAGTTCCGAGACTTTCTTGAGATTTGGCGACGTGCGTAGAACTGCCTCTTCGCGAATGGCAGAAGTGCACATGTTAGCGGCGCGATCGGAATACGGGCGGGCTGTTGCGATCCTGGAAGAGCTTGAGCAGCACCTCCGCCACGACGATGACGCAGACGCTTACGCGCGTGTCGTTGCGAACTTGGGTTACTGCACTTGGAAAGCGGGCCGGCGCGATGTGGCCATAAGGCACTACGAGGCAGCGAGCGCCCTTTACGAGGTTCTCGGCACGCGCACTGAAGCGGCTCGTAACCGTTGGAACGTGGCTGCGGTCCTCGCCGAAGCGGGACGTCGCGCAGACGCGCTTCCGCGTTTAAGAAACGTAGTTGCGGAGCTCGACGGTCTTTCGATGTCGAGCGAGGCGGCTCTGGCTTCACTCGATCTCGCGGAATTGCTTCTCGGTGACAGTCGCTTCGAGGAGATCGACGACATTTGTCGATCGGCGATGCGTTCATTTGAGCGCTCCGGTGTCGCCTATACCGAGCGCGCGCTCATCGCACTGGCGTACATTGGCGAGGCCGCAAAGCAGAAAGTCGCGACCCGACCGCTCGTTCGCCAAGTCAAGGATTACATTCGGCGACTGCCGAACGAACCTCATCTTCTCTTCGCGCACGCACCCTCGTAGCCGCGACCGATACATTTCTGCCGTCTCAGGGTAGGGATTCGACCGTCTCGGTCACTCCCTGAGGTAAGGGCGCGCCCTCCCGATCAGGAATCAAGGAGGGTGTATGAAGAAAATTCAATATCGCGTGAGCGCGACTGCGCTCGTGCTCGTTGTCTGCTTGTCTGTTGCCTCGCCTGCGTTTGCGCGGCGTGATACTCGGGGGCCGCGTGATCTGCGCGAGCGTGTTGTCCGGTTCCTCACCAAAATCCAAACCATCATTGGCATTACCGCGAACAACGACGGTATGACGCCCCCCAAACCCTAAACCCGCCCCCCTCCCGCCCGTACAATACCCGTCACTCCGAGGAGGGTTGGGTTTATGGCGGACATTCTGGCGGTTCGGGATGTGAGGAAGGTGTTTGGGGAGGTCCGGGCGGTGGATGGGGTGTCGTTCACCGTCCGGAGCGGGACGATCACGGGGCTGCTCGGGCGCAACGGCGCCGGGAAGACGACGACCATCCGCATGATCACCGGCATCTTCATGCCGGATGCTGGGCGCATCGAGTGGCTGCAGGGCGGCAATGGGGCGTCGGCGTTCCGCGATCGCATCGGCTATCTGCCGGAGGAGCGCGGGCTCTACAAGCAGATGAAGGTAGTCGAGCTCCTGCTGTTCCTCGCCGAGATCAAAGGCTGCCGCCCGGCCGACACGCGCAAGAAAGTCGATTACTGGCTGGAGCGTTTCGAGCTGAGCGACAAGCGCGACGCGAAGATCGAGGAGCTCTCGAAGGGCAACGCGCAGAAGGTGCAACTCGTCGGGACGCTGCTGCACGATCCCGAGCTGATCATCCTCGACGAGCCGCAGTCGGGACTCGACCCGGTGAACATCGTCCTCATCCGCAACCTCCTCGGCGACCTGCGCAAGGAGGGGAAGACGATCCTGCTCTCGACGCACATGATGGCCGAGGCGGAGAAGATGGCGGACGAGATCATTCTCATCCACCGCGGTAAAGTTGTGCTCGAAGGGACGGTCGATGAAGTCCGCGGCTCATTCGGACGCAACACGCTGCACATCGATTTCGACGGCGACGGCGCGTTTCTCTGCGACCTGCCGCAGGTGCGCAAGGCCACGATCCTCGGCAGCAGCGCGGAGCTGGCTCTGCACGAAGGCGCCGACGCGCAGGACATCCTGCAGGCCTGCGTCTCGAAGTTCCGCGTCCGGAAGTTCGAGGTGGCCGCTCCGTCACTCGAAGAGATCTTCATTGCGAAAGTGGGCGCGGAGACGCTGTCCGCCGAGGTGGCTCGATGAACAAGATGTTCGCGATCATGAAGCGCGAGTACCTGCAGGCTGTACGCAAGAAGGCCTTCATCATCATGACACTGCTGTTGCCGTTCCTGATGGCGGGGATGATGGTCCTGCCCGGCCTGATGATGGCCAAAGGGATGGGCACGAAACGCATCGCCGTCCTCGACGGCACCGGCAAGCTCGAATCCGCGTTCGCGCGTCCCAACGCACCCGAAGAAGGGGAAGAGAAGCTCGATGCGAAGAAGGAAGCACGCAAAGCGATCTCCGGCCGCAGTCGCCGCACTCTCCCGTCGCAGATGCAGATCGAGTACGTGAATCAGCCCGGCGCCACCGAAGCCGCGGCCAAGCCGTACCTCGAGCGCATCTCGCGCAAGGACGACGCTCCGGACAAACTCGACGGGGTGTTCGTCGTTCCGCCCGTGGCGCTCACCGATCCCGAAGCGAAGCTGACCTACTTCAGCCGCTCCGCCACGGACGTCATGACGCAGGAACGCCTCGCGCGCCTGGCGAACAAGTCCCTGCAGGGCCTGCGGCTCAGCGCCAACGGTATCCGCCCCGAGGTCGTCGACGACCTGCTGCAGGACCTCGACATCGAGGCCGTGCAACTCTCCCGCTCCGGCGGACGCAAGACCGGCGGTGAGTTGAACTTCATCGTGGCTGTGATCTTCGGCGCGCTGCTCGTGCTGCCGTCGTTCGTCTATGGACAGGAAACGATGCGCGGCATCGTGCAGGAGAAAACCGATCGCGTCGTCGAGGTGCTCATCTCCTCGGTCAGCCCGGTGCAGCTTCTCTCCGGCAAGATCCTCGGCGTGGCCGCGGTGGGCCTGACGCAGATCGGCGTCTGGATCACCATGCTGGCCATCGCCGGCGGCTACGGCGCGGCCGTGGCGACGACGGCCGGCGTGAACCTCTCCCAGTTCGTCCGTCCGATCGTGTTCGTCTACTTTTTCGTGTTCTTCATCCTCGCGTACCTGACGTACGTCTGCGTCTACGCGATCGCCGGCGCGGTCTGCAATTCCGAAAAGGAAGCGCAGCAGTTCATGATGCCGATCATGCTCTTCATGATGATGCCCTGGATCCTGATGATGCCCATCGTCATGAACCCGGACGCGCCATTTGCCGTGGCGTTCTCCATGGCCCCCGTGTTCGGTCCCATCACCATGTTCGTCCGGACGCTCGTCACCGATCCGCCAGTGTGGCACGTCATCGTCTCGATCCTGATCTCCATCGCCACCATTGCCGCGTTCTTCTGGGTGACGGCGAAGATCTTCCGCGTGGGCATCCTCTCGTACGGCAAGCGGCCGACGATCCCCGAGCTGATGCGGTGGATACGCGTGGCGTAAAGCGTTGAGCTATGATCCCCCTCGCTCTGAGGGGGACAAATGCAGGAACCCAAAACGCTCAACGACATCTACGCGACGACGGCGTCGATCGACCGTCCCGCGATCATGAAATACAAGAGCGGCGACCGATGGCTCGACGTCACGGTCCCTGAATTCCGCGACTCGGTCCGCGGCCTCGCGTATGCGCTCAACGAGATGGGCGTCAAGGCGGGCGACCGCGTGGCCATCCTCGCCGAGAACCGCCCCGAGTGGACGATCGCCGACTTCGCGATCCTCTGCGCATCGGCAGTGAGCGTCCCGGTCTACCCGACGCTCCTCGGCTGGCAGATCGAGTACATCCTCAACGACGCCGGCACCGTGACGGTCATCTGCTCGAACAAGGAGCAGCTCGACAAGATCATGGAGATCCGCTCGCACGTGCCGTGTCTGCACAACATCATCATGTGCGACCCGCCGGCGAGCCTCCCCGCGGGCGTGCGCACGTTCAAGGACGTGGTCGAGAGCGGCAGGAAGCACGAGAAGACGAACCCCGGCTGGTTCGAGCAGTCGCGCACGTCGCGGCGTCCCGACGACCTGGCCACGCTGGTCTACACCTCCGGCACGACCGGCAACCCCAAGGGTGCCATGCTCACGCACGGCAACATCACCAGCAACGTGGCCACCGTGCGCGACGTCGTCCCGATCGGCCCAGGCGACGTGGCTCTCTCCATCCTCCCGCTCTCGCACATCCTCGAGCGCATGGTCGACTTCCTCTATCTCTACAAGGGCGGCTGCATCGCCTACGCGGAGAGCGTCACCAAAGTCGCCGACAACCTCGGCGAGATCAAGCCGCATTACTTCGCCGCCGTGCCGCGTCTCTTCGAGAAGATGCGCGCGCGCGTGATGGACAACGTCGCCACCGCGCCGCCCGCGCGCCAGAAGATCTTCCACTGGGCGCTGAAGGTCGCCGAAGAGCGCCTGCCCTATCGCATCGAGAAGAAGCCGTTGCCGCTGGGCCTCAAGCTCAAGTCCGCCGTCGCGGACAAGCTCGTCTTCAGCAAGATCATCGCGCGCCTCGGCGGGAACGTGAAGTTCGTCGTCTCCGGCGGCGCGCCGCTCTCCGCGGAACTGGCGGCGTTTTTCATCGGCGCTGGCGTGGAGATCCTCGAAGGCTACGGGCTGACTGAGACCTCGCCCGTCATCGCCGTCAACACGCCCACCGCGCGCCGCATCGGCACGGTCGGCCCGGTCATCCCCGGCGTCGAGGTGAAGATCGAGTCCGACGGTGAGATCGTCACGCGCGGCCCGCACGTGATGAAGGGCTACTGGAACAACCCCGAGGCCACGGCGCAGGCCATCGACGCGGAGGGGTGGTTCCACACCGGTGACATCGGCGAGATCGACAAGGACGGCTTCCTCAAGATCACCGACCGCAAGAAGGACATCCTCATCAACGCGTACGGGAAGAACATCGCCCCGCAGCCGCTCGAGGCGTTGCTCAAGAGCTCCCCGTACGTCGGTACGCCCGTCCTCATCGGCGACCGCCGCAAGTATCTCGTCGCGCTGATCGTGCCGAACTTCGAGAAGCTCGAGCGCGAGGCCGCCGCCCTCGGCGTGCAGGCGTCGTCGCCCGCCGAGCTGGTGAAGAACGAGAAAGTCATCCAGCTCATCCAGACCGAGATTGATCGCTTCAACCAGAACCTCGACCGGCAGGAGAAGATCCGCCGCTTCGCCCTCCTGCCGCGCGATTTCACCATTGAAGACGACGAGATCACGCCGTCGCTGAAGGTGAAGCGCAAGAACATCGACAAGAAGTACAAGTCGGTCATCGACACGCTGTACGCCGACGAAAACCTCGTGGAAGCCACTGCATGACCTCCGTGGCCGAAGCTCCCGTCGCCGCCTCGAACGCATTCACGATCGAGCGCGAAGGCGACCTCGCCATTGTCTGGTTCGATCTTCCCGGTGAGAAGGTGAACAAGTTGTCCACGCCGGTTCTGCGCGAGCTGGCGGCGGTGGTCGACAAGGTCGGCGCGAGCGACGCGAAGAAGGTCATCATCGCCTCGCGCAAGCGCGGCGTGTTCATTGCCGGCGCCGACGTGATGGAGTTCACGAAGGTCACCGGCGTCGACGAGGCCAAGGCGTACGTGCTCCTCGGCCAGCAGGTCTTCACCAAAGTTCAGAACCTGAAGCAGACCACCGTCGCCGCAATCGACGGCGTTGCATTGGGCGGTGGCTGCGAGCTCGCGCTGAGCTGCGACTGGCGCGTCGCCTCCGATTCGCCGCGTACGCAGATCGGGTTACCCGAGGTCAAGCTGGGGATCTTTCCGGCGTGGGGCGGCACCAGCAAACTGCCGCGCCTCATCGGACTGCCCGCCGCGCTCGACATCATCCTGAACGGCAAAGCCCTCGACGGAAAGCGCGCGAAGAAAGTCGGTCTCGTCGACGAAGCCGTGGAGCCGGGCATCCTGATGCAGGTGGCCCGCAAGTTCGCGGACCGCGGCAAGCGCAAAGGCGGCGTGCGGACAAAGTTCTACGTCGAAGGCAACCCGCTGGCGCGCAACGTCATCTTCGGCAAGGCCCGCAAGGCCGTGCTGCAGCAGACCAAGGGACACTATCCGGCGCCGCTGAAGGCCATCGACGTGATGGAGTACGCCATGTCCGCGGGCGTCGAGCGCGGCATGCAGCGCGAGGCCGACGAGGCCGCGGCACTGGTCAACAACGACGTCGCGAAGAACCTCGTTCAGCTCTTCTTTCTCATGGAAGAGTCAAAGAAGGACCCATACACCGCCAAGCCACTCGACGTGACGAACGTCGGCGTCCTCGGCGCGGGCGTGATGGGCGGCGGCATCGCCCAGATCGTCGCTGACAAGACCGACGCTGACATCCGCATGCGTGACATCAACTGGAACGCCATCGCCGGCGGGATGAAGGCCGCGTCGAAAGTGTGGCGCAAGAAGGTCGAGCGCCGCCGCATGACCCGGCCCGAGATGGCCCGCAAGCTGGCGCGGATCACCGGCACGACGGACTGGAGCGGCTTCCCGCGCGTCGACCTCGTCATCGAGGCCGTCGTGGAGAGCATCCCCATCAAGCGCCAGGTGCTCGCCGAGTTCGAGGGACTGGCCAGGGAGAACGCCATCTTTGCGACGAACACCTCCACCATTCCGATCACGCAGATCGCGGCCGAGGCGAAGCGTCCGGAGAATGTCGTCGGGATGCACTTCTTCAATCCCGTCGACCGCATGCCGCTCGTCGAAGTGATCCGCGGCGCCAAGACCTCGGACGTGGCGATGGTCACCACCGCTGCCCTCGCCCGCAAGCTCGGCAAGACCGTCGTCTACTGCAACGACGGCCCCGGCTTCGTCGTGAACCGCATCCTCGGGCCGTACATGAACGAGTCCGGGTTCCTGCTCGAAGAGGGGAGCTCTATCGAGTCGATCGACAAGGCCATGACCGACTTCGGCATGCCCATGGGCCCCATCGCGCTGCTCGACGAAGTCGGGATCGACGTGGCCGCGAAAGTCGCCGGCATCCTGATGGACGCCTTCGGCAGTCGCATGCAGAAGTCGACCGTCGTCGAGAAGCTGTACGCCGACGGGCGCCACGGCAAGAAGAACGGAAAGGGTCTCTACCTTTACGAAGACGGCAAGCGCAAAGGCCCCGACTCCTCGGTCTACAAAGTCCTCGGCATCGGTTCGCCGAAGCCGGCCGACGAGAAGGCCGTGGTTGAGCGGATGGTGCTCTCGATGATCAACGAGGCCTCGCTGATCCTCGACGAGAAGATCGTGGCCTCGGCCGGCGAGCTCGATCTGGCCATGATCATGGGCACCGGCTTCCCGCCCTTCCGCGGCGGGCTGCTGCGCTACGCCGACGCGCTGGGCATCCCGTACGTCGTCTCGAGGCTCGACGAGCTGTCGTCGAGCGTGGGGCCGCGCTTCCGGCCGAACGAGCCGCTCAAGCGGCTGGCCGCGCGCGAAGGGAAGTTCTATCAGACGTACGTGCGTTCGTGACGAACGCCGTTGCACGTTTCTCGTTGCTTGTCCGAGGTGCCGCAGTAGCGCCCATCGGACGAGTAACGGGTAACGCTCCCGCCCGATGAGCTTCGACCTTCCCCCCGACCCGCTGACGCGCCGGCAGCGCACGATCGTCGCGCTGGCCGCCCTTTTCTGCGCGGCCACCCGCTTCCTGGCCATGGCGCGCTCGCTGTGGGACTGGGACGAGGCGCTCTTCACGATGGCCATGCGCGACTACGACGTCACGCTGCACCATCCGCATCCGCCCGGGTTCCCCGTCTACATCGCCATGGCGAAGCTGCTGCGTCTCGTCGTCGCCGATGACTTCCGCGCGCTGCAGAGCGTCAACCTGATCGCCGGCGTGCTCGTCTTCCCGGCGATGTTTTTCTTCGCACGCGAGCTGCGGCTGAAGTTCTCGACGTGCGTCGCCGCGGGGGCGCTGTTCGCGTTCTTCCCGAACGTCTGGTTCTTCGGCGGAGGTGCGTTCAGCGACGTGCCGTCGATCGTCCTGGTGCTGTTCGCCGTGACATTCATGCTGAAAGGCACGCACGGCCGCAACGCGTACTGGCTCGGCACGCTGCTGCTCGCGCTGGCCATCGGGATCCGTCCGCAGAACCTCCTCGTTGGACTGATCCCCGGGATTCTCGCCACGCGCAAGCGGCGCTGGTGGGAGATCCTCGTCGCGCTGCTGATCGGGATCGTGGTCGTCGGCGCGGCGTTCGGCGGAGCGATCTACTTCACCGGCGAGTTCGACCAGTACGTGCGCATGGTGCGCGAGCACGGTGACTACATCGCGCGCATCGACTCCTTCCGCGCCGAGGCGCGGCCGCCGCTGTGGCGGATCTTCGACCGCTTCTTCGTCAAGCAGTACCAGTCGCCGGTGCTGAGCGTGATCGCGTCGCTGTTCGTCGTGATTTCCGTCGTGGGGGCAATCCGCGAGCGCAACCGGTCGCTGCTGCTCAACGCGCTGGCCTTCGTCCCGTTCGCGATCTTCGCCTGGCTGATGCTCGACCGTTTCAGCATCAGCCGTTTCTCGATCGGCTACCAGCCGATGTTTGCTGTTTTCCTCGCGGACGGCATCCGCCGCGTGGCCCGGCAGCGCGAGTGGATGCTCGCCGCCGCATTGACGACCGCGTTCTTCGTCTTCACGTTCCCCGCGTTGAAATCCGTCCGCAACGAAGTCGCGCCGACGATCGTGGCCGCCAGCACCGCCGCGCAGCGGATCGACCCCGATCGGGAGCAACTCTTCGTCGGCCACACCATGCTCGTCTTCATGGACCTCGTCGCGCCCGGCATGCCATACACGCGAGTGGTCGACGACCGGGCCATGCCCCTCGACGCGCGCGAGAACGCCTGGCTGCTGGCCGAGATCACGACCACGAAGGAAGAGGGACTGCTCTTCCGCCGCGAGCGCAACGCGCTCTGGAACATCTCCCGCCGCCATTACTTCGACATCAAGCTCGCCCCGGTCGAGGCACGGCCGCGGTTCATCTCCGGCTGGTACGCGCCGGAGTCGATGGAGACGAACCAGTGGCGCTGGATGCGGGGCCATTCCGTGACGCTCCTGCCGCCGCTGCGCGGCGAGGCGCTGCTGCGGATGCACGTCGGCATCCCGAGCGAGCTGATCGCCGGCAACTTCGTCACCGTCAAGCTCAACGGCCGCGTCGTCGAGCGCATCCCCGTCACCGGCGATTCCCTCGAGCGCGACTTCCGCGTCGACCCGGCCCCGCGCGGCCTGCCGAACGTCCTGGAGCTGTCGATCGACCGCACCGTCCTGCCGCACCACGAGCAGCGCGAGCTCGGTTTACGGCTGCGTACCCTCGCCTGGGGACCGGCCTGAAGAGAGGGCGCAGGGCGGAGGGCGCGGGGCGCAGGAGCACATCGCCAATCTCCTGCGCCCGGCCCGCTGTGCCCTGCCCCCTGATTGTGATATTCAACCGCCCGTCACTTCTGTTGGAGACACGATGACCACAACTGCTGAACAACGCCAGGTCGACCTCGTCGACCGGCTGGCGGCGGAGGCTCGCCGCCGCGTTTCCCCCGATCAGGCTGAAGGCGTCGCGCATTTCGTGCGCCGCTACTTCGCCCACGTCGCCCCCGACGACGTCATCTACACCAACGTCGAAACCCTGCTCGGCGGCGCGCTCTCGCTCTGGGAGCTCGGCCAGCAGCGCACGCCCGGCGCGCCCATCGTCCGCCTGTTCAACCCGACCGTCGAGAAGAACGGCTGGGGCCTCGAGCACACCGTGATCGAGATCGTCAACGACGACATGCCATTTCTCGTCGACTCCGTGAGCGCGGAGATCCAGCGCCGCGAGCGCAAGATCCACCTCCTGCTGCACCCCGTCATCAGCGCCACCCGCGACGCCAGCGGCCGGCGCCTCGACGTCAGCGACACGCTGCACGCTCCTGCCGACTCGCTGCGCGAGTCGTACATGCACGTCGAGATCGACCAGGAGACCGAGCACTCCGAGCTCGAGTCGATCCGCGCCTCGCTCGAGCACATCCTCCGCGAGGTCCGTCTGGCCGTGCAGGACTGGCGTGCCATGCGCGCGCGCCTGCAGGAAGACACGAAAGAGCTCGAGACCGAGAAACTGCCCATGCCCGCCGAGGAAGTGCAGGAGGCGAAGGAGTTCCTCAAGTGGCTCGATGACGGCAACTTCATCTTCCTCGGCCATCGCCGCTACAGCTTCGCCACGCGCGACGGAGGCGACTACCTCCAGGCGCTGCCGGAGACCGGCTTGGGCATCCTGCGCGACATCCGTCCCGAGTCGATCGCGCGCGGCACCGAGGCGCTGTCGCCCGAGTTCAGCGCCTACGCCCGCAAGAAAGACCTGATCATCATCACCAAGGCCAACAGCCGCAGCGTGATCCACAAGCGCGTGCCGATGGACCGTGTCGGCATCAAGCGCTACGACGAGCAAGGCAACCTCGCCACCGAGGACCGCTTCCTCGGCCTGTTCACATCCGCGGCCTACAGCCGCAGCATCTTCGACATCCCCATGCTGCGCCTCAAAGCGAAGCGCACCCTTGACCGCGCCGGCCTCGACCCGCATTCGCACAACGGCAAGGCCCTGGTCGACATCCTCGAGACCTTCCCGCGCGACGAGTTCTTCCAGATCACCGACGCCGAGCTGTTCGACATCGCCCGCGGCATCCTCCTGCTGCAGGAGCGCCAGCGCGTGGCGCTTTTCACGCGCAAGGACGTCTTCGAGCGCTTCATCGCCTGCTACGTCTTCGTCCCGCGCGACCGCTACACGCCCGAGTTCAAGGAGCGCGCGAAGGCGCTGCTCGAGGAAGCGTTCCAGGGACACGACACGCACGTCTACGACCACGTGACCGGCTCCGCGCTGGCGCGTGGCCTGTTCATCGTGCGCACGAAACCGGGGCAGATCCCCGAGGTCGACCCGCGACGCCTCGAGGCGGAGCTCGGCGAAGTGGCCCGCACGTGGGGCGACCGCCTGCTCGACGCGCTCGTCGTGAAGCAGGGGGAGGAGTTCGGCATCGACCTCCACCACCGCTACAAGCGGGCGTTTCCGATGGCGTACGCGGAGCGCTTCACCGCCGAGGCGGCGCTGTATGACGTCGGGCACGTCGAGCGCGTGCTGGCGACGGGCGAGCTCGTCGTCGACCTCTATCGCCACCGCACCAGCGAGCAGCAGTTCCACTGCAAGATCATCCACGCCGGTCCGCCGGTGCCGCTGTCCGAGATCATGCCGCGGCTCGAGAACATGGGGCTGAAGGTCCTCGACGAAGTGCCGTACGAGGTCCGTCCGACCGGTGCGACGCAGTCCGTGCGCATCCGCGACTTCAGCCTGGCCGCGGAAGGAATTGCGGACGACCTCTCGGCCGTGAAGGACAAGTTCCAGGAAGCCTTCACCCGCGTCTGGTCCCGCCAGGCCGAGAACGACGGCTTCAATCGTCTCGTCCTCGGTGCGGAGCTGGAGTGGCACGAGGTCGTCGTCCTGCGCGCGTACGCCAAGTACCTGCGCCAGATCGGCATCGCCTTCAGCGACCAGCTCATCCAGCAGACGCTGTTCAAGCACCCGTCCATCACGCGCTCCATCCTGCAGCTCTTCAAGAACCACTTCGACCCGGCCATCGGCGACGTCGGGATGGGCCGCAAAGGCGCGGCCCTCGGCATCCGCTCCGAGATCGAGGACGCGCTCGAGCGTGTCACCAATCCCGACGAAGACCGCATCCTGCGCCTCTACGTGAGCCTCATCGAGGCCACGCTGCGCACGAACTACTTCCAGCGCGCCGCGGACGGGGAGCGCAAGCTGTACGTCTCGTTCAAGCTCGACTCCGCGGCCGTGCCCGAGCTGCCGCTGCCGCGCCCGATGTACGAGATCTTCGTGTACGCGCCGTGGATGGAAGGCATCCACCTGCGCGGCGGCAAGGTCGCCCGCGGCGGCCTGCGCTGGTCCGACCGGCGCGAGGACTTCCGCACCGAGATCCTTGGCCTGATGAAGGCGCAGATGGTCAAGAACGTCGTCATCGTGCCGGTTGGCTCGAAGGGCGGCTTCGTCGTCAAGAATCCGTCCACGGACCGGGCCACGTTCCAGCAGGAAGGCATCTTCTCGTATCAGACCCTCCTGCGCGGCATGCTCGACATCACCGACAACCTGCGCGGCGACGCCGTCGTCCCGCCGCGCGACGTCATCCGCCGCGACGGCGACGATCCGTACCTCGTCGTCGCCGCCGACAAGGGCACGGCCACGTTCTCCGACATCGCCAACGCCATCTCCGTCGAGTACGGCCACTGGCTCGGCGACGCGTTCGCGTCCGGCGGCTCCGCCGGGTACGACCACAAGGGGATGGGCATCACCGCGCGCGGCGGCTGGGAGGCGGTCAAGCGCCACTTCCGCGAGCTCGGCCTCGATACGCAGTCCGAGGACTTTACCGTCGTCGGCGTCGGCGACATGTCGGGCGACGTGTTCGGCAACGCCATGCTGCTCTCACCGCACATCCGGCTGCAGGCCGCCTTCAACCACTCCCACATCTTCGTCGACCCGGATCCCGATGCGGCCCGCAGCCACGCCGAACGGCAGCGCATGTTCGACAACCGCCTGAACTGGAACAGCTACAACGCCGAGCTGCTGTCGCCCGGCGGCGCCGTGTTCGAGCGCAGCGCAAAGAACCTCACCGTCTCCGAGCAGGTGCAGCAGCTCTTCGAGCTGCCGAAGAAGACCGTCACGCCCGCGGAGCTGATGCGGGCCATCCTCCTCGCCCGCGCCGACCTGCTCTGGCTGGGCGGCATCGGCACGTACGTCAAGGCCTCGCACGAGGACCACGGCAGCGCGAAGGACCGCGCCAACGACGCGATCCGCGTCGACGGCAACGAGCTCCGCGTGCGCGTGGTGGGCGAGGGTGCGAACCTCGGCTTCACGCAGCGCGGCCGCATCGAGTACGCCCTGGCGGGCGGCAAGAACAACACCGACGCCATCGACAACTCCGCCGGCGTCGACACCTCGGACCACGAGGTGAACATCAAGATCGCGCTCTACGACGCCCTCGACCGCGGTGAGCTGGCCAACATCGAGGAGCGCAACCGCATCCTCGCCGAGATGACCGAGGACGTGGGACTGCTCGTGCTGCGCGACAACTACGAGCAGACCCAGGCCATCTCCATCACGCACACCCTCGGCGAGCCGATCCTCGACACGCAGGCCCGCTTCATGCGCGGGCTCGAAAAGGCTGGAAAGCTCGACCGCGCGATCGAAGGCCTGCCCGACGACGAGACCATCGCCGATCGCCACACGCTGGCCCTCGGCCTGACCCGTCCCGAGATCGCCATCCTCCTCGCGTACGCGAAGATGGTGCTTTACGAAGACCTGCTCAAGTCCAATCTCCCCGACGACGCGGAGCTCGTCGACGACCTCGTGCTCTACTTCCCCGAGCTGCTGCAAGGCCGCTTCCGTCCCGCCATCGACCGTCATCGCCTGCGCCGCGAGATCGTGGCCACCGTCATCACGAACTCGATGATCAACCGCGTCTCGCCGACGTTCGTCTGGCAGATGACCGACGAGACGGGCAAGCCGTACTCCGACGTCGCCCGCGCGTTCATCATCATGCGCGACGCGTTCGACCTCCGCACGATCTGGGCAGAGATCGAGTCGCTCGACAACAAGCTGCCCGCCAGCGTCCAGCTCGAGATGATGATCGCCGTCGCGCGCCTGCTCGAGCGGGCCATCCTCTGGCTGCTCCGCAGCGGCTACACCCAGCTCGACGTGGCCGCGCTGACCGGCGAGTTCCGCCCGCGCATCGCCGCGATCCAGAACCACCTCACGCAGATCCTGCCGCCGTCGATCCTCAACGGCGTCCGGGCGCGCGAGTCGGAGCTGACCGCGGACGGCATCCCCGAGGAGCTCGCCCGTCGCGTGGCGTCGCTCGACGTCATGACGTCGGCCATGGACATCATCCGCATCGCCCGCGGCGACGACGCGCACGGCGTCGAGGAAGTGGCCCGCGTTTACTTCGGCGTCGGCGCCCGCTTCAGCCTGGACCGTCTCCGCACCGCCACGAACGGCGTCGCCGCGGAAACGCCCTGGCAGAAGACCGCGCTGCAGACGCTGGTCGAAGACCTCTTCTTCTACCAGAGCGCCCTGGCCTCCCGTGTCATCACCGAGACCAACGGCACCGGCACGGACCCGGTCGAGGCCTGGCTGGCGCAACGCCCGCGGGTGGTGGAACGGGTCGACCAGACCATGCACGACTTCCGGGCTTCGACCACCGTCGACCTGGCAATGCTGACGGTGGCGTCACGGCAGTTCCGCGTATTGGTCGAATCTTAGTACTTCATTCGCTAAGTTCGGTCACAGAGCGCGACGGCGTGGAGCGGCGGGCTTTAGCCCGCCGCGGCTCCGGCCCGTCGGCGGCGGCGGGCTAAAGCCCGCCGCTCCACGCCTTTGTGACCGAACCGAATGGAGTACTCAGGAGTGCGGCAGCTCACCGCTGCCGCACTCCTGGACTCACTCCGCCACCGTCACCAGCTTCACGTCCTCCCACCCCGCCGCCCGGGCGGCGCCGAGGACCGAGGCCACCTCGCCGTATTGCACGCGCTTGTCCGCGCGGACGGCGATCGGTCGCGCGGAGGCCGATCCGCGCAGCCGCTGCAGCGCCGCCGGCACTTCCTCGCGCCGCACGATGAGCGTGTCGAGATAGACGGTGCCGTCCTCCTTGACCGTCACCGGGAAGACCCGCGAGTCGATGGGACCGGTGACCGACGCCGACGGCAACTGCACCGGAATGCCGTTCACCATTGTCGGGAGGACGACCATGAAGATGATCAGCAGCACGAGACAGACATCGACGAGGGGAGTGACGTTGATGTCGGAGTTGAGGGCAGCGGTTCGGATGGCGCGCATGATGTCCTCCTGACGATGTTCGACACCGTGGGCGCGGTACGCGAAACCGGAATCAGCGCGCGGTCAGCCCGGGTCAGCGGACGGGCTGAAAACGTCAGCGCGAGCACTGACGATTTCAGCAACTTTGCTGAAATCCACTACGTGAGCACAGACGGCTTCAGCAAATTTGCTGAAAGTGACCGCGTGAATACAGACGTTCTCAGCAAACTTGCTGAAGTCCACTGCGCGCGCACAGAGATTTTCAGCAAACTTGCTGAAGCTCACTGTACGGATGCAGTCGCTTTCAGCAAACTTGCTGAAAGTCATCGCATGCATGCAGAGATTTCCAGCAAACTTGCTGAAAATGTCAGATCACGCGATAGCAGCGGAACCTCACTCGAGCGCGTTGGCGATCACGCGGGCGAATGCCTCGGCCGCGGTATCGCCGGCTCGGTAGTCCTCGGCCGGGAGCTCGTAGCGGAAGACGACGCGGCCGCCCTTCGACACGGTGGCCTGCGCGGCGCGGCGTTTCACGAAGCGTCCGCGGCGTTCCATCGTGCCCTCGAAGCGCACGATCACGTCCGCGTCGCCGTCGAACTCCATCTCCGGCAGTTGTCCGCGCATGGCCTGATAGAGCTCGTCGCGCATGGCACCGCCGCGCAGCGACATCTTCGTCGTGCCGCGGAGGGCGCGGCGCAGCGCCTCGAACGCGCGGTCATTGTTCCCCTCATCGGCCCCGTCGACGTAACGCGGTGCGGAGCCCAGGCCCGCGCGCGGGTTCTCGTCCTCGTCTTCGTTGCCGGAGGATGGCGGCGGTTGCTGCGGCTGCGGCTTCTCCACGACCACCGGCGGATCCGGACGGGGACGCGGGTCCTGCCGCACCGGAGTGACGATCGGCGCGGCCAGCTCCGTCTCCGCGGCTACGGGCGGCGGCACGGTGGCCGTCGTCGCGGTCGTGGCGGTGAGCGGGTCGCCGGTGAGCGTCGTCACCGTGACCGAGGCCTCGGCGATCTGTCCCTGCTGCTGCGGGGTCGTCGTGGACGGCGCGGTGGCCGTTGTCTGTGCCACCAGCGTCTCCGTCGCGTCGCCGCCTCCACCGAACGGCCAGAACATGATCAGCCCCACCGCAGCGGCGACGAACACCAGCAGCACGCCGATGATCAGCAGCGGCAGGATCGAGCCCGACTTCGGCGCCTGCGCGGGATACGGCGGCGCGTACTGCGGCGGGGGAGCCTGCTGCACGCCGAACGGCGCGGGGGTGAGCTGCGTTGGAATCCCTTCGGGCTGCGCCTGCGGGATCGGCCGCGCCACCGTGGCCGGAGCGGTCAGCGTGCCGGGAGCCGTCGCCGGAGCGGCCGCGCCGGACGGCTTGATCAGCGTCTCGCGCGCCGTCGTCCGGCCGAGCTTCATCGTCGAATCGGTGGCGAGCGCCGACATGATCGTCGGCGTGTCCTCGTCGCGGATCGTCGGCAGGCGCAGCTCCACCATCTCCAAGGCCGCGGCGAAGTCTTTCGCGGTGGCGTAACGGTCGTTGCGGTCGCGAGCCAGCGCCTTCTCCAGCACCGCCTGCAGCTCCAGGCGGCCGGGCATCTCGGCCGGCTGCTCGATCGGCTTCGACGGTGCCGGATTCGCGTGGTGCATGAAGTACTCGTGCGGCGACTTGGCCTCGTACGGCGGGCGGCCGGTCAGCACCTCGAACAGCACCATGGCCATGGCGTAGATGTCGGTGCGTCCGTCGATCTTCTCCCCCTCGGGGATGAAGCCGAGCTGCTCCGGCGCGGCGTAGCGCAGCTTGCCGACGAAGATGCCGGTGCGCGTCTGCGACACGGCGGCGTTGCCGTCCTCTTCGACCTTGGCCACGCCCATGTCGATGATCTTCACCGTGTCGTCGGCGGTGAGCATCAGGTTCTCGGGACTGATGTCGCGGTGAACGATGCCGGCGCGATGCACGGCGTCGAGGCCGAACAGCGCCTGCAGCATGATGTGGATGGCCTGGCGCGGAGGCAGCGTCCCGTGCGAGCGCAGGCGCTGGGCGAGGTTCTCGCCGTCGATGAACTCCCACACCATGTAGTGCGCGCCGCTCGGCAGCGTGGAGAAATCGTGCAGCGTGGCCACGTTCGGGTGGTGCACCTTCGTGGCCGTGCGCGCTTCGCGCAGGAAGCGGTCGCGCGCGTCGTCGCTGCCGGAGATGTTCGGGTGGACGATCTTGATCACGCGCGGGGCGCCGAGGTGGGTGTGGACGGCCTTGTAGACCTCACCCATGCCTCCGGCGCCCAGCCGTGACACGATCTCGTATCGGTTGTCGAGAAGGTCGCCGGGATTCATTCCGACATTAGTTTATCCCGAGCGCGCGAATCTGCTCCTGTACGGCCGGATCGCCGACCACCACGATGGCCAGTTTGGCCGGGTCGATGTACGTCTGCGCCATCCGCTGCACGTCCGCCGGGGTGAGCGCGTACACACGCTGCACGTAATTGCGCAGGTAGTCCTCGGGGAGTCCGTACAGGTCGAGAAACGCCAGCTGCGCCGCGATGCCGGCGCGCGACGAATTCGTCAGCACGAACGTCCCGGCCAGGTAGTTCTGGATGCCGCGCAGCTCGTCCGCGCCCGGCGGCTCGTTGCGCAGGCGGTTGATCTCGTTGACGATCTCGCGGATCGAGGCGCCGGTGACGTTGGTCGTCACGTCCGCGATCTCGGCCCACGACGCCGCGCCGAGGCGCGTGCTGACCGTGCTGCGCGGCGAGTACGTGTAGCCCTTCTGCTCGCGGATGTTGGCCGTGATGCGCGAGCCGAACGAGCCGCCCAGGAGCGCGTTCATGACGGTCAGGGGGAGGTACTCCGCGCTGGCGGCGTCGATGGTCGGCAGTCCGATGTAGAGCGTCGACTGGACGGCGCCGGGACGGTCGATGTAGTAGATGCCGCGCCGGGTGACCGGCGACACCGTGACCTTCGACGCCGCTGCGCCCGCTTTCCAGTCGCCGAGGTGCTGGCGGATGGCGCTCTCCACGGCGTTCGCGTCGTAGCGGCCGACGACGTAAAGATAGGAGCGCGCCGCGCCGAAGTTGCGCTCGTGAAATCCGCGCACCTGCGCGAGCGTGTACGACTGCAGCATGGCCTCGGACGGGAACATGCGGCCATACGCGTGGTCGGGGAAGAGCACGGAGGAGAACTTCTCCGCCGCCAGCGACTGCGGCTGGCTGCGGGCGAGAGAGAGATTGCGGGCCAGGTCTCCCTTCAGGCGGGCCACCTCCGACTCGGGGAGGCGCGGATTGCGCGCCACGTCGGCGATCAGCGCGATGGCGTTCGTGGCGGACTCGGAGAAGACGTCCGCGCCGACGGTGGTCTGGTTCACGCCGACGCTCACGTCGAGCGCCCCGCCCATCAGCGCGGCCTCGCGCGCGATCTGCTCGGCGGTGCGCGTGGCCGTGCCCTGCTTCATCAGCGAGCCGGTCAGGTCGGCCAGCCACACCTCGTTCGCGGACTCGTCGACGTTGCCGGTCTGCGTGACGAGGCGTAGCGCGACTTTCGGGACCTCTCCATAGGGCACGAGCCGCACCCGCAGGCCGTTCGGCAGGTCGATGCGGCGGATGGCCGGAACGGAGAAGTTCTTCGGCGTGCCCGGCGCGGGCGGCGTTTCTCTGGCCGGAGGCGTCGTCTGCGTCTGCGCGAGCGCGCTCGCGGCGAGCAGCACGATGGTGAGCAGGCGCTTCATGACTGGCTCCTCGGGACGATGGTGAGGATGGTGCGGTTGGCCGGGCGGAGGTACTCCTGAGCGGTGCGCTGGATCAGCTCCGGCGTTACTTTCGCGAACTCGCTCTCGAGGCGGTTGATCTTCTGCGGATCGTCGTCGAAGAGGGCGAACGAGGCCAGGAGGTCGGCGCGGCCGAAGCCGAACAGCCCCTCCACCTCGTCGTACAGCGCGGAGCGCATCTTCACGCGGGCACGGTGCAGCGTCTCCGCGTCGACCGGCTGCGTCTGCAGCTTGACGATCTGCGCGTCGACGGCCTGCAGGATGGCGTCCGCCGTCTTGTCGTTGTCGTGGAACAGCCAGGTCATGTAAAGCGTCGGGCCGTCGATGTTGAACATGTTGCCGAGGAGGTTCATCGACGAGCTGACCTCGCCGGTGAGGCCGCGCGTCTGCACGAGGTCCTGGTACAGCCAGCTGTCGTTGCCGGCGGCGAGGATCTGGTCGATCAGTCCCATGGCGTAGTACTCGGGCGTGTTCTGCTCCGGCGCGTGATACGCGAAGGCCAGCGCGGGCCGCGTGGCCTTGTCGTCGTTCTTCGACGCGCGTTTCTCCTCGGTCTGCCGCGGCTCGGAGATGTCGGCCTTCGGCGGCTGCGGCTGCGCGGCGATGTTGCCGAAGTACTTGCGCACCCAGGCCAGGGCCTGCGCGGTGTCGAAGTCGCCCGTGACCGCGAGGGCGGCGTTGTTCGGCGCGTAGTAGGTCTTGAAGAACGTGCGCGCGTCCTCGAGCGTGGCCGCGTCGAGGTCGGAGAGGTCGCCGTAGAAGTTGTGGGCGTTGTACCAGTTGGTGTTCGCGTACTGCGGCAGGTCGAGCCAGGGGAAGCCGCCGTACGGCTGGTTGAGCACGTTCACGCGGACCTCGTTCTTCACGACGTCCTGCTGGTTCTTGAGGTTCTCCTGCGTGATGGCCAGCCCGCGCATGCGATCGGCCTCGGCCCACAGCACGGTCTCCAGCGTGTGCGCGGGGACAATCTCGAAGTAGTTCGTGAAGTCGAAGCGCGTCGAGCCGTTCAGCACGCCGCCGTTCGACTGCACGAGTTGGATGAACTGCATCTTGCCGAGGTTCTCCGAGCCCTGGAACATGAGGTGCTCGAAGAGATGCGCGAACCCGGTGCGCTCGCGCGGCTCCACGCGGAAGCCGATGTTGTAGTAGACGGCGACGGCCACGGTGGGCGCGGTGTGGTCGGGCGAGAGGACGACCTTCAGCCCGTTGTCGAGCTTGTGGTACTCGACCGGGACGGTCAGCGCCGCGACCGCGGGACGGGCTTCCGGCGCGGGCGCCGGTGCGGCCTGGACCGTTTCGCTTGCCGGTGCCGGCATCGGCGTTGGCGCCGGTTTGGGCGCCGTCGAGGTGCATGCGGCCAGCGCTGCCGCCGCAAAGACTGCAATCCACTTCATCGAGGTCCTCCTGCTTTCACGAATCGGGTGACGGTGTCGTAGTAACGGGCCGGCTCGACGGCCGGGATCTGGGAGTGGCCGGCGCTCGAAGTCATGAGCTCCTTGGGGACGCGCAGGCCGTCGTAGAGTTTTTTGCCGAGAGCGTATGGAATCACTTCATCGCCCATGCCGTGCATGACCAGTACCGGCGCGCCGGCCTCGTTGAGCCAGGCGGTGGTGCGCATGGCGAACGGCGCCGTCCAGCCGAGCTTGTACAGCGCGTTGCCGAGGTCCATCAGCGAGGGGAACGAGTTCTCGATGACCACGGCCCGGACCGGCTTGCGCTCCTTGGCCACGTACGCCGCGTACGGTCCGCCGATCGACTCGCCATATAGCGCGATCGGCTGCGCCGTCTGCTGCTTGACGAAGTCGTACGCCGCCAGCGAGTCGAGGAACGAGCCCGACTCCGAGACGCGTCCCTCGCTCCGCCCGAACCCGCGGTAGTCGAAGAGGAAGACCGAGACGCCGCGCCGGGCCAGCTCCGCCGCCATCTCCGCGCGATGGGTGAGGTTGCCGCCGTTGCCGTGACACCAGACCAGCACGGGTGCGCTCGCATCCGCCGCGCGGAACCACCACCCGTGCAGCATCACGCCGTCGCCGGCGCGGAAGAAGTGCTCCGTCGGGACGACGGACCACGCGTTCACGTCCCACAGCCCGTTGGGATAGCGATCGGGAAAGAACATCCCCGTGCGCCGCACGAACTGCGCGAACGCCAAGAACGCGACTATGACGATCAGGACGGAGACAGCGAGGCGGGTCATCGAAGCCAATCGAGGACGAAAGGAATCGCAAAGACGATCAGCGGCAGCGCGACGAACCAGAACGCCGCATGACCGCGGGAAACGCGGAACGCCGTCTTGACCGCGACGTAGCTCGTGAAGCACGAGAGGGTGAAGAAGAGCATCGGCATGACCTTCCAGATCGCGGCGTAAGGCTGCGCCTCGTAGTCGTTCCGGAAGATGATGGTGAGCACGACCCAATAGAGCACCGTCGGCGCCGCAAACACGAAGTTCTGCCACGTGTTGACCACGCGCACGAATTGGGGATCAGGGCGAACCGGGACCGCCGCCCATTCCAGCCGCTTGCGGTACCACCATCCGGTCAGGTACCAGAGGAGGAAGCCGTTGATCATGCCGTTCAGCAGCACGTCCAGCCAGAAGAAGAGCAAGTTGCCGATGGCCCGGCCGTCGGCGGCAAGCTTGTAGTCCAACGGGTCGATCCGGTAGGCCATCCCCACGATCCAGGCGGCAAGCTGAACCTGGGTACTTTGATTGAGCTGCCACCCGTGCGAGAAGAAACGGCGCGGCGCGAAGAACAGCTCACGCAGCCCCGTCAACGACAGCGGCGACGTGGCCGGCTCCGCGGACGCGATGGTTACGCCGTCAGCTTCTCCCAATCCCCCTCCGGCGCGTCCGCGGCGAGGGCGAGGCCGCCGTCGGAGCCGATGAACACCGGGTCTTTCATGAAGCGCACCTTGCCGCCGCCGACGCTGCGCAGGGCCGTCTCCAGCGCCTCCGGCAGGCCGCGAATGAGGCCGCCGCCGCCCGAGAGGATGATGTTGTTGCGGACGCGCTCCTGGAACTCCGGCTCCACGCGCGAGAGGAGGTCGAGCATTGTCTCGATGACCGGCGGCAGGATGCTCTCGCAGGCGGTCTTCAGCTCCGCCGTGATGTCGAGGTCCGTCGGCACGCCGCGCACCGGCGCCTTGACCACGATGCGGTCGCGGGTGTGGCCGACGTAGCTGTGCTTTTCCTTCCACTCGCGGACCATGTAGACGGTCACGTTGGCCTGCTGATAGCGCTCCTGCACCAGCTTGAGCAGTTGCGTGTCGATGGAGTCGCCGGCCACGGTGAGCGTGCGCTGGTCTTCCTCCGTCGGATAGCGGCCCTTCATCACGCAGAAGTCCGTCGTGCCGGCGCCGATGTCGACGATCATCGTGTGCAGCAGCGCGTCCAGTCCGTACGCAACGGCGAACGGCTCGGAGACGATCAGCAGGCTGTCCACGATGCCTTTCATGGCATTGCGCAGGTACTGCTTGTTCGTGCGCAGCGCCGCGGCCGGGACGACGACCACGGCCCGCACGTTGGACGCGTCGATGGTGCCGTTGACGCCGACCAGTCGCAGCAGGTGGAGCAGCAGCTCGCGCACGGCCTGCACGTCCTTGTCCGAGCCTTCCTTGAGAAGCCCGCGCTCGAGCGGGCGGTGGAGGTCGAGCATGGTCCGGTTGGCGACCGCCTCGTGGCCGATCAGGACGTCGCGCTTGAGCACCTTGCGCGCCACCATGTCCAAGGGCCATCCGACGAAGCTGTCGACGACGAAACGCTCGCCGTTCGAGGCCGAGATCGCGCTGCGGGACGTGCCGAGATCGATCCCGACGTGAAGCACCTCATCCATGATTCTCGCTTCCTTTCTTCGCATACCCGCGGATGCCTTCGTACAGCGCGTCCGCGATCTTCTGCCGGTACTCCGGCGTGCGCAGCATGGCCGCCTCACGCTCGTTGGAGATGCAGCCCACTTCCGCCAGCACGGCCGGCATGTCCGTGGCCACCAGCACGACGAACGGGGCGCGCTTGACGCCCCAGTTTTCCAGTCCCGGGTCCGCCTTGCGCAGCGACGTGTACAGCTTCTCCTGCACGGCCTGCGCGAGCTGGTGCGACTCGTCGCGGCGCGCGTCGGCGTACACGCCGTCCAGCAGCGCGCGCATGTCGGCCATCGAGTAGCCCGACACGCGGTTCTCCGCGGCGGCGAGCTGCGTCAGCTTCGGATCGCTCGTTGCGCCGAGGTAGTACGTCTCGATGCCGCGGGCATTGGTGTGGGCCAGCAGTGCGTTGACGTGGATGGAGACGAAGATGTCGCTGCGCGATTCGTTGGCCAGCCGGGCGCGCTCTTTGAGGGCGATGGTGCGGTCGCCGTCGCGCGTGGCCACGACTTCGAAGCCGTCGCGCTCGAGACGCGCCCTCAGCCGCTGGCCGATGTCGAAGGTGATCTCTTTTTCGAGCAGTTGCGGCGCGGTGGCGCCGGGATCGGAGCCGCCGTGCCCCGCGTCGAGCACGACGCGCCGTACGGCCAGAGGGAACGCCGTCGCAGCCACGCGCTCGGTTTCCTGTCGCGCGTCGGCCGCGCGGAAGATCGGCAGTCCCGCCTGCCGCAGGATCTTCATCGGCACCGGCGGGAGAGGCTGTTCGCCGCGCGCCAGCATGTACGCCGACCCGCCCATCGTCAGCGCCAGCACGATCAGCGGCGCCCGCGCCATCCAGATGCGGAACGCCCGCCGCACCGGACGCACGGCACGCGGAGGCAGTCCTCGGATGGTGTCGAGGTTCTCCGTCACCGCCTCCTGCAGGACGCGGCGCTTGACCCGATTCATGTCGGCCGGTCTCATGCGCGGCGCTAAGTGTAGCGCGGAGTTACAAATCCACGGCCGCGGGGACCGGTGTCTCCTTCATCAGCTCCACCCCTTCGGACCGTGCCACGTAGGTGGCGATGGTCAGGTCGCCGACCACGTTGAGGGTCGTGCGGCACATGTCGAGGATGCGGTCGACGCCGAGGATGATGGCGATCAGGGCCGGGTTCACGCCGATCTGGGCGAGCACGATGATGATGAACGGGATCGAGCCCGACGGCACGCCGGCCGTGCCGATGCCGCCGAGGATGGCCAGGTAGACGACCATCAACTGCGTGCCCATCGACAGGTCGATGCCGGCGAGCTGGGCCAGGAAGAGCACGGTCACGCCCTCGTACAGCGCGGTGCCGTTCTGGTTCGCCGTCGCGCCGACGGTGAGCACGAAGGAGTTGATGTCGCGCGGCACGCCCAGGTTCTCCTCGGAGACTTTGAGCGCCGTGGGGAGCGTGGCATTCGAAGACGACGTGGAGAAAGCGGTGATCATCACCGTCTTGATGCGGCGGAAGAACTCGATCGGGTTGATGCGCGAGAGCAGCGCCAGCGACGCGGAGTAAACGCCGAACATGTGGATGGCCAGGCCGAGGAGCACCGTAAGGACGAACCAGCCGAGGCTGGCCAGCAGCTCGAAGCCGAAGCGCGCCGTCATGGTGAAGAGGAGGGCGAAGATCGCGTACGGGCCGAGCCGCATCACGATCTGGATGCCGGCCTGCGTCGCCGCGAAGACGGCGTCGAGGACGGAGATCAATGGCGCGGCGATCGGTCCGGGGACCAGCGTCAGGCAGATGCCGAGGAAGAGGGCGAAGAACATCAGCCCGAGCATGTCGGGCGTCTCGCGTCCGACGGAGTAGAAGACGTTGGTCGGGACGATGGTCTTGACGGCCTTGAGCAGCGGGGCGTCGGTCGATTGTGCGCCGCCGACCGCGCTCTCGACGCGCTTCTGCGCATCGGCGCTGTAACGCTCGGCGAGCTGCTGCCCGACCGCGGGGTCGATGCGCTTGCCGGGCTTGATGGTGTTGGCGAGCGTGAGGCCGATGACGACGCTGATCGCGGAGATGACCAGCGTGTAGACGAGCGACTTGATGCCGATGCGCCCGATGCGGCGCAGGTCACCGAGACCCGCCACGCCGACGACGAGCGACGAGAAGACGAGCGGGACGACGAGGAGCAGCAGGAGACGGAGGAAGAGCTGGCCGACCGGTTCCGTGATCTGGTCGGCCACGAAGATGAGGTTCGGGTCTTTGGCGCCGAGGATGCGGTTGAGGGCGCCCCCGATGGCCGCGCCGGCGATCAGACCGATGAGGATCTTCGTGTGAAGAGGAACCCGCCGCACGGACTCTGCCATGGCGCGGCATGGTACACGGTACGATTCCACCATGCGAAGGTGGATTGCTCCGGCCTTGTTGTTACTGCTCGCCGCGTGTCATTACGACTTCGCGCTGACCGACACTCCCACCCGCGCCGCCGATTCGCGCCTCGCCGGAACCTGGACGCTGGTCGAGCCGGAACAAGGCGAGCGCATGGACGTCCGCCTCTACGACGACCGCAACTACGTCATCGCCTACAACGGCGACCTCTATCGCGCCTTCCACTCCGAGGTCGCCGGCCTGCCCCTCATCTCCGCGCAGAACCTCAATGACCGCGAGCGAAAGTGGATCTACTTCACCTGGCAACTCTCCGAGGACGGACGCTGCCTGACCATCCGAGCCGTGCGTACCGAGGTCGTTCCTGCCACGACGCGCGACCGCGCGGCGGTGGTGAAGTTGATCGAGGCGAACCGGGAGAATCCGACGTTGTTCGGGGAGGCGGGGGTTTACACGAAGTGAGGGTCCGGCGTTAGACTTTGAGCGTACGGCGATGACCATGAGCTATCACGACCTCATCACCATCGAGCCCGGAAAGCGCGGCGGCCAGCCGTGCATCCGAGGGATGCGCATCACGGTTTACGACGTGCTCTCCTACCTTGCATCCGGCATGTCGCAGGAGGAAGTCCTGTCCGACTTTCCCGAGCTCACCCAGGAGGACATCCTGGCCTGCCTGAGTTTCGCCGCTGACCGCGAGGGTCAGCCGGTAGCGTTCTAGCGGAACGCATTCAAACGACCAACGGTCCGCTCACCAAACACGCTCCCTACTGTCATCCTGAGCCGCAGGAATCGTCCGCGGCACCGAAAGCATGAAGGCGAAGGACCTTCCAATGGGCAGCCTTCGGGAAGCTTGGTCCGAGGGAAGGTCCTTCGCCGCCACGCTTCCAGCGCTGCGGGTCCGTTCCTGCGGCTCAGGATGACAGAAATTGGAGCGTCCCTCGACGCGCAAAGTGCGGCGGCTCATGCGCCGCCGCACTCCGAAAGGGGCCTCGCAAGTGCGAGGCCCCTTTGCGTGAGAACGCTAGTTGGAGCAGGCGGCCGTTTCCGGCACGAGGGCCGTGAACGGGGTGTTGGTGAGGCCGGTGATGGCGATGCTGTCGATGTCCCAGCCGGGGAAACCGGTGGACTCGTCGGCGCCGACGCGGAAGCGGATCTGGACGTTCTGATTCGCGTACGTCGTGCCGAGGTTGCGGGTCACGGGGGCGAAGGCGGGCCAGCCGATCATGCGGTTGACGAAGGCGGGGCGGCTGGCGCCGATCGGGGCGGCGGTGAACGCGTTGGTCGAGCCGTTGTACGAGCCGACGCCGATGTCGCTCCAGGTCGCGCCGCCGTTGTTGCTGATCTCGATGACGCCGCCGTCCCAGTTGCCCGCCTCGAAGTTGAAGCGGTGCTGGAACGTGATCGTCAGCGGACCGCTGCCGACGCTCAGCACCGGCGAGGTGATGATCTGCTCGTCCGGTCCCTCGGGGCGCGTGCCTTCGAACTGCCCGTTGTTGTCCGGGCCCCACAGGACGTGCTGCACCGGCGAGACCGCCCGGCGCTGCCAGGAGTCGATGTTCGGAGCGGTGACCGCGCCGCCGCTGATCGTCCAGCCGGCGATCGAGCCCTCGACCTCTTCGGTCGCGGAACCCTGCAACTGCTCGTCGTAATTGACGCGGTGCGTGGAGCCGACGTTGAAGTCGCCGACGCCGAGCTCCGGCGAGCCGACCGAGACGTCAAAGTCCGCGATCTCGATGCCGCTGGCGCCGTTGAGCGCCACGCGGATCGAGCCCGAGCGCACGCCGTTCTTCTGCACCGGCGGGAAGGAAGCCACGTTGCCCTGCGGGAACGTCACGTTCGGATTCGTGGAGGTGACGGTCAGCGTGACGTGGTTGACGTTGTTCGGACCCTGATTCTTCAACGTCACCGTCAGCGAGCCGGTCTCGCCGTTGTCGAGCACACCGTCGTTGTCGCACGACGTCCCGTCATCGTCGAGCTGCGAGCTGACGAGCTCCAGCTGCGCCAGCTCCCAGATACCGCGGCCGTACGTGGCCAGGCGGATGAAGCTGCCGTCGGGCGGCATGTAGATGTCGTTGACGCGCACCGTCGGCAGTGCGTTGCCGAACGGATCCCAGTTCGCGCCGCCGTCGGTGGTGCGATAGATGCCGACGTGCGTCGCCGCGTAGATCGTGTTGCCCGAAGTGTCGCGCGGGTCGAAGTAGACGCGCGTCACGGGCAGGTCGGGCAGGCCGTTCTGCATCGGCGTGTACGTGGCCGTCGACCAGGGGTCGCCCGGATTGGCGATCGAGGCCTTGATGACGCGCACCGCGCCCGGGGCCTGCGCCACGGCCGTGATCCAGAGATTCTGGTTGTTCTGCCAGGCCATGTTCGTGACGAAGCCCTGGTAGCCGGGGACGGTCGTGATCAGGTCGACGTCGGTCCAGGTTGCACCGCCGTTGGTGGTGATGTCGATGAACCCGCCGGCGGCGCCGATGGCGATGCGGTTCGGGTCGGTCGGGCTGACGCCGAGGTTGTAGGAGCTGGAGCGGAAGCGGCGCGCGGCCGGGAGGCCGGGCGAGACGCCGGCGGCGGCGATGAGCGTCCAATTGAGTCCGCCGTTGACCGTCCTCCAGACCCGCGAGTTCGAGAAGTGGTAGAAGATGCGGCCGGTGGCGTCGGTGGGCGACGCCGGCACCATGGCCGTGAAGAAGCCGAAGCCGAACGGATCCGTCAGTCCGGTGGTCGCGCCGACGTGGTGCTGGAACGTCTCGGGCGCGACGTTGGTGACGGCCGTGCGCATGCTCGAGCCCTGGGCGCTGCCGATGATCGTGTTCGTGTTGGCCTGGCTGATCGCCGTGCCCATGCCGTCGCCGCCGATCACCTGATCGAAGTTGCCGGTGTTGTCGGTGCGGAGGCGCGTGCCGTTGTCCTGCGTGCCGCCGATGACCAGGTTCGGGAGCTCGGCGTTGCCGGCCACGGTGTAGAAGAGGTGCGAGACGAGGCCGTTGTTCTTGTCGCTGCTGAACGTCGCGCCGTCGTCGGTGGTGATGTTCATGCCGCCGTCATTGCCGAGGATGAGCGTCGGCGTGCCGGTGGTCTTGAAGGCGGTGGTGTGATGGTCGGCGTGCGCGTAGGGGAGGGTGGCGAACTGGTGGGGCAGCCACCAGGTCTTCACCGACCACGTCGTGCCGCCGTTGGTGGTGCGCGCGGAGGCGAGGTCGCCGCCGATCCATACCGTGTTGCGCGTGGCGTCGCGCGGGTCGACCAGGATGCTCTGGTTGTACCAGCACTGCCCGTGGCAGATGTTCATGTTGGTCATGCCGGCCACGGGATTGGTCGGGACCTTGGTGGAGTTGACGCCGTTCGCCACCCAGGTCTGGCCGCCGTCCGAGGAGCGGTAGACGTCCCGCATCGCCGCGTCGGTGACGGTGGACGAGTACGCGTAGACCACGCTGTCGCCCGGCAGGGCCACGCCGAGGGTGGTGCGGCCGTTGGCGGAGAAGACGCCGCCGGCGTTGCTGATCGGGGCCCAGGTCGCGCCGCGGTCGGTGGAGAGGTAGAGCGTGGTGGCGAAGCCGCAGCGCAGTCCCGTCGAGACGGCCGCGCAGGGCTGCGCCGAGGCCAGCCAGCCGGCGCTGCCGCGCACGATGCTCCAGACCGACATGCCGTTGAACGTCGCCACCGGGTTGTAGGTGGAGCCGTCGTCGGCCGAGCGATAGAGGCCGCTGTCGGTGGCCACGAGAACGATGTCGCGGTTGGTGCTGGTGTCGACCTTGACGTCACGCACCGAGAGGGCGGTGCCGAGCTCGATCACCGGCGACCAGGTGTTGCCGCCGTTGTTCGACTTCGACATCGAGCCGCCGACGAGGATCTGGTCATACGGATCGCCAAGGCCGAGGTAGAGGTGGTTCGGGTTCTTGCCGAAGGCCACCGAGCCGCCGCCGGTGGTCGGCAGGTCGTCGGTCAGCGGCGTCCACTGCGTGTTCGCGGACGACCAGTTCGTCGTCTTCCAGAGGCCGCCGCCGGAGCTGAGGAAGTACACCACCTCGGCGTTGGTCGGATGGGGGAGGATGGTGCGGGCGCGGCCGCTGTCGCGGACGTGGCCGGTGAAGCTGCCGTTCTGTTCGTACCGGGCGCCGGTCGGGCCGATGTTGACCCATTTCGGTCCCGGCGCGTTTTTCTTGTTCGAGTGTTTCGCGCCTTCGGCCATGGCCGTGGCGCGGAAGGTGGGGGTGACGACGCCCCACGCCGCGCGCTGCCAGTCGCGGCGGTCCGTCGGGTTGTCCTTCTCGACGCCCTCGCCTTTCGACGCGGGGACTTCGGTTTCCGTATCGGCGCGCGTGACGGACGGCGTTTCGTCGTCCGGCCGGTTGCTCTGCGCGCTGAGGAGACCGGTGGAGAATGCGGTGACGGTGAGGACAAGTGCTGCTGAACGCCAGAAGACTCTGCTCATTGACCCTCCAGAAGAGATTGGACCGAACGCGGCGGGGGCTGGGCGGCCACCGTCAGCTTTGTGCCCGAATTGTGGAAACGAGACGCGAAGTTTAGCATCTCATGCGTTACTGAACGGTCACAATTGATACGGTTTTGACGTACAGCAGACGGTTTGCTGACGCGGTCGCCTACTCGGAGAGCTTCTCGCGCTCCGAGGGCAGAGTGGGGGTAGGCATCGTGAACGACTCGCGGATGTCCGTCGTGGTCATGTAGTGCAGCCGCGCGTTCTGCTGATAGGCGGCCGCGTCGGTCACCAGGCGGTTCAGCAGTCGGAAGTGCCGGCGCTCGTGCGTGTAGCGCTTGATCTCCGGGTAGACCGCGCCGGCACCGGCCAGGCCGAAGGCGAACATGGCCTCGATGGCGGGGATGAACGGTAAGGCGATGATGATGCTGCCGATCACCAGGCCGCCCACCGCGAAGGTGAAGCGCGCCGCCGGATCGCCGCCGCGCCAGATGCCGAAGCGGGCGCGCTCCAGCGTGTTCATCTCCTGCGCCGCGTCGATGTACTGCGGCATGGCCGTCTCCAGCACCTCGGTCTGCAGCGACTGCCAGTACGCCGGCGAGCCGCCGAACTCGTCGTACGCGGCCTTGATCTTCTTCAGCTTCGCCTTCGCTGTTTCCAGCAGGCGGAACTCCAGCTCGTCGTTGTCGAGCCCACGGCGCCGGTGCTCGCACTCCTCGAGCACCACGAAAACCACGCTCCCGAAGTCGTACTCCGGTCCTGCGATGTTCAGCACCATAGGGATCAGCGCTGCTGTTGTTGCGGCGGCTCCGCCTGCTGCTGCAATGCACGCACGACGCCGAGCTGCTGCAGCAGTTTGTTGCCGTCGATGATCACGTTGCCGTTCGGCATCTTCGGGATCTGGCGGATCTCCTTCTTCTGCAGCGCGTCGATGAGCTGCAGGCTCACATACGCATCGCCGGCGCTGCCATTGAGGGCGGACCGCTCCTTGCGGATGCCTTCGGCGACGGCGCTCTTTTCCGCGATCACGGCCTGCGCTTCCTGCTCCCGGCGCACGAGATACGCATCCGAGGCGCGCTTGGCCTGCTCCAGCTCGCCCTCGGCGCGCGTGAGCTCTTCGGTCAAGCCGGCGATCTTTTCCTGCAGGCGGGCCTGATTCGACGCCAGCGTGGCCAGGATCTCCGCCTCCAGTTTCTCGGCCTGCTTCTCCGCCTCTTTGCGCTTGTTGATGAGCATCTGATAGTCGGCCTTGAACGAAAAATCGCCGAGGATGACCTGCTCGACGACGATCCCGTACGGCGCAAGATGCGCGGCCAGGAGCTTTCCCGAGTCATTGGCGGCGCGGAAGCGGAGGTCGGGGTTGTAGTACTCCTCCGAGTCGAGGCGATTGAGCACGTCGCGCACATAAGCGCGTGCCTGCGGACGCACCAGCCGTTCCTTCAATGCCTTCGTCGACGGTGCGGACGTCTGCCAGATCGCCGCCGCCTTGCTCGGGTCGATGCGCCAGCGCACCGTGACGTCGGTCTCGATGTCGTTGCCGTCGCGCGTCTTGAAGCGCAGGTCGTCCTTTTCCTTCCGGTCGTCGGCGACTTTCGCCGACATGATCAGGCTCTGGGTCGAGACGTCGAACTTCGTCCAGTCATTGACGATGGGCACAAAGAAGTACGTCGCGCCCGGGGGCGCCACCTCGGTGCCGCGCGTGATCTTGTTGAATTTCACGCCCACTTCGGTGGCCTCGGTCGTATGCGGCGTGCACGCGCCCGTCAGCAGCAGCGCGGCGAGAGAAATTGCGATCGGTACGTGTCTCATTGGTTCCGCCCCAGGTTGTTGAGGTCCGTCGGGTCGTCGGAGATGTAAATCGGTCCCTTGATGCCGTTCAGCAGCGCCAGTCCTTTGCGCAGGCGCAGCAGCTTGTCCGAGCCGGCGCCTTCCATCGAACGGTTGATCATCTCGTTGCCCGTCGACTCGGCCTTGCGTACGAGCAGGTCCGCCTCCGCATGCCGCGACCGCTCATAGAGCGCGCGCTGGGCGTTGATGCCGGTGATCTGGGCCTGGAACTCGGCCGTGCGCAGGTTGATGAGGTTCTGTCCCTCGGCCACGGTCCGCTTGAGCCGGGTGTCGACCTCGGCCTGTTTGGTCAGCTCGCGATTGGTCAGCACCGACTGGTCCTGGATCTTCTTCTGTTCCGTCAGCGACTGAAAGGTGTCGGGGTAGTCGTACTGGCGGATGAGCACGTCCGAGAGCTGCAGGCCGTTGTCCTTGAAGCGCGCCGCCAGATCGGCCCGCAGATGCGCGGCTTTGAGCAGACGCTTGTCGCCGTAGAACTCCTCGGCACGCAGCTCGCCGAGGTGCTGCTTGACCGCCGGATCGGTGAGGCGGATGACGACGTTGTCTTCATAGGCGCGCCCGAACCCGAAGCGCGACACGACCTTGAACGGATCGGCGATGCGGTACATCACCGTCACGTCGACCGACACGGGATAGCCGTCGACGGTCGGCACGTTGATCGGACTGACCGTGCGGTGGTCGGCGCTGCGCTCGGCCGGATTGTTCGTGAACTCGATGATCTGGATGTCGCGCGGGAACGTGCGCACCGTCTCGTAGCCGCGGACCTGCCGGCGGTACCCGGGCCCCACCAGCTTCTTCTGCAGCCCCTTGCTGGGACCGAAGGCGACCTGGCGGAGGGCGATCTGCCCCGGCGCGACGTAGGTGATCAGGCAGCCGCGCAGGAAAAACAGCGGCGAGAGAACGAGCAGGACCTTGAACGCGAAGCGGGCGAAGCCGCCGCCGCGGAACTTGAATCCAGGCATGTTCACGGAGAAGCGTGGCTTGAAGCGAGGCGGAGGCGCCGCGGATTCGAACATTTTTTCCTCTTTTGGTTGGACGACGCCCTCGATTCTACTCGCTGCGGGATTTTTCGGCCTTGCGGTAGAATTCCGCCTCTCGTAACCCCGCCCGGGCACCCCGAATCACTCCAGCGTGCCGGGAGCAATCAACCGACAGGAGCTACATTCAGTGACTGCAACTCTCGAAGTGACCCATCAGTTCGACGGCGCGATCGCCGCCGGCCGCGAGCCGTACAAGGTGAAGGACCTCTCCCTGGCCACCCTCGGCCGCAACGAGATCCGCCTGGCCGAGCACGAGATGCCCGGCCTCATGGCCGTGCGTGAAAAGTACGGCAAAGCGAAGCCGCTGCAGGGCGCGCGCGTCATGGGCTCGCTGCACATGACCGTGCAGACGGCCGTCCTCATCGAAACGCTCGGCATCCTCGGCGCGGACGTGCGCTGGGTGAGCTGCAACATCTTCTCGACGCAGGACCACGCCGCGGCGGCGGTCGTCGTCGGACGTCCGGACACGGGCGGCACGGTCGAGAGCCCGCGCGGCATCCCGGTGTTCGCCTGGAAGGGCGAGACGCTCGAGGAGTACTGGTGGTGCACCTCCGAGGCGCTGATGTGGCCGGATGGCGGCGGACCGACGCTCATCGTCGATGACGGCGGCGACGCCACGCTGCTCGTCCACAAAGGCGTCGAGTGCGAAGGCTCGAAGAGCGTCCCCGACTTCAATCCCGCCGACGAGCCGGAAGAGTGGGGCATCATCCTCGACCTGCTCCGCCAGGAGCTCGCCCGCGACCCGCAGCGCTGGACGCGCGTGGCCAAGGACATCCGCGGCGTTTCGGAGGAGACCACGACCGGCGTGCATCGCCTGTATCAGATGCAGGAAGCCGGCTCGCTGCTCTTCCCGGCCATCAACGTCAACGACTCGGTCACCAAGTCGAAATTCGACAACATCTACGGCTGCCGCCACTCCGTCATCGACGGTCTCAATCGCGCCACCGACGTCATGATCGCCGGCAAGCTGGCGGTCGTGGCCGGGTTCGGCGAAGTCGGAAAAGGCTGCGCGCAGGCATTGCGCGGCCAGGGTGCGCGCGTGGTCGTGACCGAGATCGATCCCATCTGTGCGCTGCAGGCGGCCATGGAAGGATTCGAGGTGCGGACGCTGGAGAGCGTCGTCGACCGCGCGGACATTTTCGTGACGTCCACGGGCAATAAAGACATCATTACAGCCGACCACATGTCGCGCATGAAGCACAACGCCATCGTCAGCAACATCGGGCATTTCGACAACGAGATCGACATGGCCGGTCTCAAGAAGTTCCCCGGCGTGCAGCGGGTCAATATTAAACCCCAGTACGACGAGTGGGTGTTCCCTGACGGCCATTCCGTACTGATCCTGGCCGAAGGGCGCCTGATGAACCTCGGCTGCGCCACCGGCCACCCGTCGTTCGTCATGTCGGCCTCGTTTACCAACCAGGTTCTTGCGCAGCTCGCTCTGTGGGACAACAAGGGCGAGTACGGCAAAGAGGTCTATGTCCTCCCCAAGAAGCTCGACGAGGAAGTGGCCCGCCTGCACCTGCAGCACCTGGGCGTGGAACTGACGGTGTTGAGCGAGGACCAGGCCAAGTACCTCGGCATCCCGCCCGAGGGACCGTACAAATCAGACCACTATCGGTATTAGTGCCACCACTATCGTATTAGTACCTTTTTACGTGCTGTCATTGACCCGCGGGCGAGCCTAAATGGCTCGCCCGCAATGGTTTTGTGTTGACAATGCACGTATATTGCACAAGACTTTGGGCGCCAAGTATTAGGAGGATCGAACATGGCCAGGCCACCGCGCCAAAATTCAGGAACTCTCTCCCCTGGACAGGCCCATTACGTACTCGAGCGACTGACCAAGGAACGGAAAGTATCCGCAGCCGACATCAATCGCTATGTGTCCGAAATGGGGCGCGAGATCAGTGATCTCGAACAGCGCCTGCAGCGTCTCAAGGACGCCGCGGGACACACTGTAGCCGCAGCGGCTGCAGGAATCGCCGGTACCGTTACGGCCGCAGCCAATGCGGTCCGCGGCCGCCGCAAACCGGGCCGTCCGCCGGGAAGCAAGAACAAACCGGGCCGTCCGCCGGGACGTCCGCCCGGCCGTCCGGGCCGCCCGCCGGGACGTCCGCCTGCCTCCGCATCCGCGGCCGGCAGCACGGGCGCCGCATCGACCGGCGCAGCGGCGCCGGCCGGTGGCGCGAAGCGCGGCCGCAAGGCCCGCACCGCCATTACGCCGGAGCAGCTCGCGTCACGCCAGCTCCAGGGCCGTTATCTCGCACTCGTGCGCCGCTTCCCCGAGGGAAAGCGCGCCCAGTACGCGAAAATCGCCAAGGAACAGGGCCGCGAGGCCGCCATCCGCGAAATGCAGGGTGCCGGCGGCAGCAAGAAGTAGATTCGTCTCAGCGATTCACGGAAAAGGGCGCACGCGAGTGCGCCCTTTTTTCGTTCTATTGAGGCGTGACCAGGGTGACGAGCTCGGTCTCATTGTTGGTCAGCGAGACCACGGCCCAGAAGCGGCTGCCCGGGATCACCGGCTGCACTTCGATGCGCGCCGCGGCCGGCCAGGCTTTGCGCAGTTTCAGGAGGTCGCTGACGTCCAGTTGCGCATAAGCGGCTTCGTTCCGGAAGGCGCCCGTCTGCGGGGTGGCGGCGGTGAGCGTTGCGATGTGCGCGGGCTGCGCGGAATCGTCGTCGTGCGGGTAAATGCGCACCACGAACCGTGCGTCGGTGTACGCCAGCTCGTAAATGCGTAGCAATACACGGAACTTCTGCGCGTCGAGCGGGACGTTGAAGAGCTGGGTCGTGCTGCGCAGTACGTCGCGCTCGCGGACGACGGGCAGGTCCGTGCCGCCGTTGAGCGTATTGCGGGAAATGTCGGCCACGCGCAGGCTCATGGAGACGTTCGTGGGGTCGGAGATGTACAGCAGCTGGCTGGGGTTGCTGCGGCCGCCGCTCGACAGCAACTCGGGATTGTGAATGGAGCGGCCGCCCTCGAGCGTCAGGGTCAGCGGAAAGACCGGGGGGCAGACCACCGTCGGCGCGCAGTCCCACGGCGCCAGCGTCACGTTCGCCGTGCCGTTGTTGCGCAGCCAGAAATCGGTGGCCCACCGCGTGCCGTTCGCGCCGGGCACGACTCCTTTGACGTAGATGGGGAGCAGCACCTGCTCGTACGCCGCGTCCGGGCTGGCCAGGTAGGTGAAGCCGTTCTTCACCACGACCGGCTCTTCGCCGGCGAGCAGCACGGTCACGTCGACCACCCCGGGCTCGTGCGCGGGAGTGACGACGGTCAGTCGCTGACTCGATTCTTCCACCGCATCGACGCCGATCTCGCCGAAGAACACGCGCGGCGGACAGGGGAGGAGGCAGTTGACCTTCGTGTGCAGGTTGCTGCCGGTAATGGCCACGGTGGTGCCGCCCTGGTCGGGCCCTGCCGCCGGGGTGATGGCGCTGACGGTGGTCTGCTGGGCGGAGGCAAGCGGTGTGAAGAGGAGAATGGATGTGAGAATGAGCCGTCTCATTCGCGGAGGATACAACTTGCGCAGTTCATGGATCGTGATCCTGCTGTTACTTGGCTGTGGACAATCGGCGCCGCCACCGGCCGAGCCGGCTCCATCCACGCAGCCGCCGGTGTCGCAGGCGCCGTCCGCGGCCACGGCCGCGCCGCCCACCGCGACCTCCGCTCCGCCCACCGCGACCTCCGCTCCGCCGGCCACCTCCACCCAGCCGCAGCGTGAGCGCAACATCTACATCGACAATGTCGAGATTGGAAATCCGATCGTCGTCACCGGACGAGCGCGTACGTTCGAGAACAGCGTCTCGCTGCGGCTCCGCGACCAGAACGGCAAGCTGATCACCGAGGACTTTACGACCAGCGACGGCGAGATGGGCCACCACAATCCGTATCGGGCCACGCTCTGGGTGACGCGCCAGCCCGGCGCGAAGGTGACGGTCGAGGCGCTGGAGTATTCGGCGAAAGACGGCTCGGAGCAGTCGCTCGTCTCCGAGACGCGCCCCTTCGGGGTGATGCTCGCCGACGTGCGCCTCTACCTGCCGAACAAAGACTGCACGGGAGTCACGCCGCACATGCGCCGGATCCCGAAGAGCGTCTCCATCGCCCGCCTGCTGGTCGAGGCTCTGATGGCCGATCCGGCGACGCCGTTCCCGAAAGGGTCGCGCGTGAATTCGGCCATCCTCCGCGACGGCACGATCACCGTCGACTTCAACGAGCGCCTGCAGAACGTCGGCGGCTCCTGCGCCGCCCAGATGATCCGCCAGTCGGTGACGCAGACCCTGCAGACCCTGCCGGCGGTGAAGAAGGTCGTCATTACGGCCGCCGGGAGCGAGAAGCTGGCCCTGCAACCGTAGATGCGGCAGACGCGCATGGAGTGCGGCGGCCTTAGCCGCCGCTGAGAACTCTACACAGTCTCTCGAATGGAAATCGACCGCGTAAGGTCTACGACGCGTACTGACCCGGTCGGGCGGAGGCTATGGACGGCGGCGACCGCAGGCGCCGCTTTCACTGCCTTCGGTACCACAGCGACGCCGCACCACGAACGGCAGTGAAAGCGTCTGCGGCCGCCGCAGTCCATAACGCTCCGCGCGTAGCGCCTGCATCGCTATCTCAAATGCTCCGCGTTGCTTCGCGAAGCACCGCCGAGATAAATCTACCCCGGGAGCATTTACACGGTGCCCGTGGGGGCTCGAAACTGTCCTCTGGCGAGGGCAATGAGACGGTGGTTGGTTGCTGGTTCCTGGTTTCTGGTTGCTAGTGCAGCATCGCGCTGCGGCACCAGCAACCAGCAACCAGCAACCCGTCTACACTTGATTCGATGCGCAAGCTCCTCCTCGTCCTGGCGATCGCGTTTCCGCTCCATGCCGAGACCACCGTCACCCTGCTCCACTTCTCCGACTACCACTCCCACGCCCTGCCGTTCTACACGGACGAGGGGGAGCGGGGCGGGATTGCGCGGGCGATCGGCTATCTGCGGCAGCAGAAGCAGGCCGGGGCGCTGGTGTTCAGCGGCGGCGACACGGTCAACAAAGGCGCGCCGGCGTGGTCGGACAAATACGGCTGCGCGGAATGGCCGTGGTGGAACGGCATCGTCGACGCGATGGCCTTCGGCAATCACGACGCCGATTACGGTGCCGAAGCGCTGGCCAGGTGCCGGAAGAGCACGAGGTATCCGATCCTCAGCGCCAATACGCCTGGCTTTCGCCCGTACGTGGTGCTGAAGGCGAAAGGGGCGCGCATCGGCGTCTTCGCGCTGGCCGGAGAGGATTTCGCGCGGCTGGTGAAGGGCTACACGTTCGGCGATCCGCTCGCCGCGGCGCGCGAGACCGTGCGCACCCTGCGCGAGAAAGAACGTGTCGACGCGGTGGTGATGATCGGCCATCAGGACGTCGACGACGATTACGCGATGGCCCGTGCCGTCCCCGGCATCGACGTCATCTTCGGCTCGCACAGCCATCTGAAACGCGACCTCGTGCAGATCCCCGGCACGAAGACGACGTACATCTCGCCGTCGCAGTACCTGACGTACATCAGCCGCCTCGAGCTGACCATCGACAACGGTTTCGTGAAATCGATCCGGGGCGGGTTGATCCCCGTCGACGCGTCGCTGCCCGAGGACCAGGTCATCGCCGGGCGCGTGGCGGGCATGCAGCAGGAGCTGGAGCGCGACCCGCAATACAGCGCCCTCTTCACCCCCATCGGCACGCTGACCTCGCCGATCGGCACGGGGGCGGTGGGGATGCGCGCCCTCGACGCCATGCGCGCCGCTACCGGCGCCACGGTGGCCATCTCGACCCGGAGCAGCTTCCGCGGCCCCCTCGCCGCCGGCACCCTGACCATGGAGTCGCTGCGCCGCGCCATGCCCTACGACAACGAGATCGTGGTCTGCACCATGTCGGACGCGCAGCTCCAGAAGGTATTGGCCGCCGCCGGCGCCGACTCCTACGTCAACGCATTCGAGCCCGCACCCGAGCACCGCGTGGCCACAACGGATTACATGGCTTTCGTCGCCCACAAAGACGTGTTCGCGTGCGACAGGAAAGCAACCGGCCTGCACGTCCGCGAAGAATTGCGGGTGAGGCTGGGTAAAAGGTAAAGGGAAAAGGTAAAAGTCGCTCCGCGTCGTGCACGGTTCGCGTCGACCGCGCCTTCAGCGCGAAGCGACTTTCACCTTTTACCCTTTACCTTTTACCTTTTCCCCAAGACTCACAGCCATCCCTTATCCCGAGCAATCCTCGCCGCTTCAATGCGATTTCCCGCCCCGAGCTTGCTGATGGCCTCGGACAGGTAATTCCGCACCGTCCCCTCGGACAGATGGAGCGTCGAGGCGATGTCGGCGCTGCTCTCGCCGTCGCCGGCCATGCGCAGCACCTGGCGCTCGCGATCCGTCAGCGGATCGGGCTCGCTCCACGCCTCCGCCGCCAGTTCCGGATCGATCACGCGCCCGCCCGCCTTCACGCGGCGCACGGCGTTGGCCAGATGCTCGGCAGGGGAGTCCTTGAGGAGATAGCCCGACGCGCCGGCTTCCAGTGCGCGGCGCAGATAGCCGCCGCGGGCGAACGTCGTCAGGATGATCACCCGCGTCGGCAGCTTCTCCTGCTTGAGCGCCGTCGCCAGCTCCAGGCCCGTGCGGCGCGGCATCTCGATGTCGGTCAGAAGCACGTCCGGCCTCTTCTCGCGGCAGATGGCCAGTGCCTCCTCGCCATCCTGCGCGCGCCCCACGACCTCGAGATCGCCCTCAATCTCCAGCAGCGCCGCCAAAGCTCCGAGGACCATGGCCTGGTCCTCCGCGATGACGACGCGGATCACGACGGCTCCTTATGGAGGCGGCCATTCGCTAAGTTCGGTGACAGGTAGGTCTCGGGACAAGTGAGTCCCCTCTCCCCGCGAGGAGCGGGGATAGGGTTAGGGTGAGGGGTTGCGGCACTCGGCAAAAGGGAGCCCCTCACCCTAACCCTCTCCCCACTGCGGTGGGGAGAGGGGACTGGTTCCGCGCCGCCGCACTCCATAACGCTCACGCGGAACGCTCCTGCTCGCGGGCTGCCTGCAACGGCAGCGACACCGTGAGCGTCGTGCCGTGCCGGCCGTCGCGCGTCAGCGAGCCGCCCAGCACCTCCACCCGCTCGCGCATCCCCGACAGGCCGCTGCCGAACGCCTGCGCGCCGCCGCGGCCGTCGTCGGTGACCGACATCGTGGCCGCGGCCTCGGTCGCTCGGAGCGTGATCTTGCAGCGGCGGGCGCCGGAGTGGCGGACGATGTTCGTCACCGCCTCGCGCAGCGCCAGGCAGAGCACCGCCTCATGCGCGGGCGGCACGGTGAGCTGCGCGTGCATCTCGCAGTCGAGCGCCACGCCGGCCGTGGCCAGCGTGCTGCGGGCGTGCTGGACTTCCGACTTCAGCCCGCCGGAGCGATAGCCCGTCACCGCCGAGCGCACTTCCGCGAGGGCCTCGCGGGCGATGCGCTCCACGTCGCGGATCTCTTCGCGGGCGCGTTCCGGATCGCGATCCGACAGCTTCGTGGCCAGCTCCGACTTCAGGATGATCAGCGACAGCGTGTGGCCGAGGAGATCGTGGAGATCGCGGGCGATGCGCTCGCGCTCCGCCACCTTGGCCAGATGCTCGATCTCATCCTGCGCCAGCCGCAGCCGCGCGTTCGAACGGTGCACCTGCGCAAAGTGCACGTTCAGCGCACCGATCAGGATGGTGAAGAAAAACGGCCAGATGGCGTTGTACCAGGCCCGGTCGATGAGCCACGCCTCGACCGCCACGATGCCCGCGATGCAGAAGACGATCTGCAGCGCCCTCCGCGTCGGCGTCACGTGCCCGAGCACGCCCGCCGCGAAGATGAAGAACGCGCCCGCGCCGTGTGCCACCGGCCAGAAGCCGACGCCGAGAAGCACCATGGCCGTGGCGATCAGATAGGTCTCGCGGCCGCGTACCCAGTAGCTGCGGAAGTAGAGCGCCAGGAACACGAGCGTCGTCCCGACGAAGAGCAGCCACCCCTGCGGATTGGCGAAGCGCGACATGTACAGCGGCGTCAGAAGGAACGGGACGATGTAGACGGTCCACGCCCACGGCGTCCATCCGAGATCGGTGTCGTGCGGGATCAGACGTGCCATGTGCGCTCAGTTTATCCGTACAACTTGCCTTCGTCGCGGCGATAGCCGATCCAGGCGACCGCGGCGAAGAGCACCGTGGCCGCGGCCATGGCCCCGACGTGCAGCGCCACCGGCTGATCCTGCGAGCCTCCGATCGTGTGCAGGGCGAGTTGCGAGAAGTGGTACTGCGGCAGCCAGACCGCGATCTTCTGGATCGGCTTCGGCAGGAACACGATCGGCACCCACAACCCCGCCAGGAACGCCGTCGGGAGATAGAAGAGGTTGACGATCGGCGCCGCGGAGTTCGGTCCGGCCAGGAAGCCGACGGCCAGCCCGAACGCGCAGAACGTGATCGAGCCGAGGACCAGCGTCGCGAACAGCGTCAGCATCGTCGTCAGCGGCATCTGCACGCCGCCGAACGTCACGCCGAGGATCAGCAGCAGGATGACGATGATCGAGCTGAAGATCATGGCCATGGCCATCTTCGACACAAAGTACGCGGCCATCGGCATCGGCGTGGTGCGCTTCACTTCCAGCCACCCCTGTCCGCGCTCGATGGCCACGGACACGCCGAAGCCGAAGAACGCCGCGCCGATGACGCCGAACGTGCCGTACGTGGCGATGAGGTACGCCGCCATGGTCACGCCGCCGGTCTGCTTCATCCCGAACATCACCCCGAAGAAGAAGTAGAAGAAGAGCGGGAAGAGGAGCGTGGGGATCGAGTAGGCCGGGTTGCGCAGCGCCTTGAGGAATTCGTATTTGATCTCGAGCAGGTAGAGCTTCACGAGGCCTCCAGCAATTCGATGAATGCGTCTTCGAGCGTGGCCGCGCTCCCTTTGACGTCGGCCGCCGTACCCTGCGCCACCACGCTGCCGTGATTGAGCACGATCACGCGATTGGCCAGCGCCTCGGCCTCGGCCAGGTAATGCGTCGTCAGCAACACCGACTTGCCGCGGTCGATGAAGGCCCGGATCTGTTTCCAGAGCGCGCGCCGCGCCTCGACGTCGAGCCCGACCGTCGGCTCGTCGAGGACCAGCAGGTCGGGATTGCCGACCAGCGCCAGCGCGAACAGCACGCGCTTCTGCTGCCCGCCGGAAAGCTGGCCGTACTTGCGGCGCTCCAGCCCCTGCAGTCCGGCCGCCGCGATCGCTTCCTCGACGGGCAGCGGGTTCGGGTAATAGCTGGAGAAGAGATGGATGTGCTCGCGCACGCGGAGCGTCTCCGGCACTCGCGCGACCTGCAGCACGGCACCCATCCGGGCGCGCGTCGCCGCGTCGCGCGGATCGCCGCCGAAGACACGCACCGTGCCGGCGGTCGGCTTGGCCAGCCCGAGGAGGATGCGCACGGCGGACGTCTTGCCGGCACCGTTCGCGCCGAGGAGCGCCACCAGCTCGCCGGGCGCGATCGAGAAGTCGATCCCCTGCAGAGCCTCGATGGGACCGTAGTGTTTGCGGACAGAGGTGAATTGGGCGGGAAGCATGGGTACAGGATGCGTTCGCGGGGCGGCGGGCACCATTGGGGGATGTCAGGAGGGGAGGGTGACGAATGTCAGAGCCGTCTCCTTGACCGTGTCCCGTTCCTCGATATGATGCCGCTCGAATGCAGCCCACCTTTTATTCTTCTGCCATCGGGAAGAAGGCGGTCATGGCCGTGACCGGCCTGATCCTCTTCGGCTGGATCTTCGCGCACATGGTCGGGAACCTGAAGCTGTACATGGGACCCGAGCATCTCAACGAATACGCGCACTTTCTGCGCACCATGTTCGGGCCGGCCGTGCCCGAGATGAGCGTGCTCTGGCTCTCGCGGATCGTGCTGCTGGTGGCGGTGATCTTCCACATCCACTCCGCGTACGCGCTGACGATGATGAACCGCGAGGCCCGGCCCATCGGCTACCGCGACCGCCAGTACATCAAGGCCACCTACGCGGCCCGGACGATGCGGTGGGGCGGGGTGATCATCCTGCTCTTCGTGATCTACCACCTGCTGCACCTCACCACCGGGCAGGCCCATCACGACTTCAAGCCGGGCGACGTCTACTACAACGTCGTCAGCGGCTTCAGGATCTGGTGGGTCTCGGCGATCTACATCATCGCCAACCTCGCCCTCGGCCTGCACCTCTACCACGGGGTCTGGAGCATGTTCTCCTCGCTCGGCGTGACGCACCAGAAAACGGCGCACCTGCGGCGCCTGTTCGCCACCGCGTTCGCGGTGCTGATCACGGCCGGCAACCTCTCCTTCCCGCTGAGCGTGCTCCTCGGATTCGTCAGGTGACTCGAATGCAATTGGACAGCAAGATTCCTCCCGGCCCGCTGGCAGAGAAGTGGGCCCACGCGAAATCGCACTATAAGCTGGTGAACCCGGCCAACAAGCGCAAGTACGAGATCATCGTCGTCGGCGCGGGCCTGGCCGGCGCGTCGGCCGCGGCCACCCTCGGGGAGCTCGGCTACAACGTCAAGTGCTTCGTCTACCACGACTCGCCGCGCCGCGCGCACTCCATCGCCGCGCAGGGCGGCATCAACGCGGCCAAGAATTACCGTAACGACGGCGACAGCATCTACCGCCTCTTCTACGACACCATCAAGGGCGGCGATTATCGCGCCCGCGAGAGCAACGTCCACCGCCTGGCCGAGCTGTCGGTGAACATCATCGACCAGGCCGTCGCCCAGGGCGTGCCGCTGGCGCGCGAGTACGGCGGCGCCCTCGAAAACCGCTCCTTCGGCGGCGTGCAGGTCTCGCGCACCTTCTACGCGCGCGGACAGACGGGGCAGCAGCTCCTCCTCGGCGCGTTCCAGGCGCTGGAGCGCCAGATCGCGCTCGGCACCGTCAAGCAGTACAACCGTTACGAGATGCTCGACCTGGTCGTCGTCGACGGACAGGCCAAGGGCATCATCACGCGCAACCTGGTCAACGGAAAGATCGAGACGCATGCCGCCGACGCGGTGGTCCTCGGCACCGGCGGCTACGTCAACGTCTTCTACCTGTCGACGAACGCCATGGCCTCGAACGCCACCGCCATCTGGCGCGCTCACAAGCGAGGCGCCGCGTTCGCCAATCCCTGCTACACGCAGATCCACCCGACCTGCATCCCGCAGAGCGGCGACTACCAGTCGAAGCTCACGCTCATGTCCGAGTCGCTGCGCAACGACGGCCGTATCTGGGTGCCGAAGGCGGAGGGCGACAAGCGTGCGCCGCGGGAGATCCCCGAGTCGGAGCGCGACTATTACCTCGAGCGCAAGTACCCGAGCTTCGGCAACCTGGCCCCGCGCGACATCGCCTCGCGCGCGGCGAAGGAAGTCTGCGACGAAGGACGCGGCATCGGTCCCTCGGGGCGCGGCGTCTATCTCGACTTCGCCGACGCCACCAAGCGCCTGGGCCGCCCGCTCATCGAAGAGCGCTACGGCAATCTCTTCGAGATGTACGCCGACATCACCGCCGAGAATCCGTACGAGGCGCCGATGCGCATCTACCCGGCGCCGCACTATTCGATGGGCGGTCTCTGGGTCGACTACAACCTCATGTCGACGGTGCCCGGTTGCTACGTCATCGGCGAGGCCAACTTCTCCGATCACGGCGCGAACCGCCTCGGCGCCAGCGCGCTGATGCAGGGACTCGCGGACGGCTACTTCGTCCTCCCGGTCACGATCGGCGACTATCTGGCCGGCCAGTTCGGCAAGAAGGTCGAGCCGACGCATCCCGCCTTCGCGGACGCGGAGCGCGACGTGCGCGACAGCGTCTCCAAGCTCCTCGGCGCGAAGGGCTCGCGCAGCGTCGACTCGTACCACAAGGAGCTCGGCGGAATCATGTGGGACTACTGCGGCATGGCCCGCACCGCCGAGGGACTGAAGACGGCGCTCGGCAAGATCCGCGAGCTGCGCGCGCAGTACTGGAGCGACGTGCGCGTCACCGGCGGCAACGAAGAGCCGAACCAGGCGCTGGAGAAGGCCGGCCGGGTGGCCGACTTCTTCGAGCTCGCGGAACTGATGTGCATCGACGCCCTGCATCGCGAGGAATCGGCCGGCGGCCATTTCCGGGTCGAGTACCAGACGCCCGACGGCGAGGCGCAGCGCAACGACGACGAGTTCCTCTACGTCGCCGCTTGGGAATACAAGGGCGAGGGCAACGAGCCCGTCCTGCACAAAGAGCCGCTGGTTTACGAAGAAGTGAAGCTCGCTACGAGGTCCTATAAATGAATCTGACACTGCAAGTGTGGCGGCAGAAATCGCGCGAGGCCGAGGGCGGCTTCGTCGAGTACAAGGCCGACGGCATCAGCCCCGACGCCTCGTTCCTGGAGATGCTCGACGTCGTGAACGAGCGCCTCACCGAGAAAGGGGAGGAGCCGATCCACTTCGAGCACGACTGCCGCGAAGGGATCTGCGGCTCGTGCGGCATGATGATCAACGGCACCGCGCACGGCCCCATGGGCGGCACCGCCACGTGCCAGCTCCACATGCGCCATTTCCACGACGGCGAGACGGTGGTCGTCGAGCCGTGGCGCGCCCGCGCCTTCCCGGTCCTCAAGGACCTGATCGTCGACCGCAGCCCGCTCGACAAGATCATCCAGGCCGGCGGCTACATCTCGGCCCACACCGGCAGCGCCGTCGAGCCGAACTCGATCCCCATCCCGAAGCCGGTGCAGGAACTGGCCATGGACGCCGCCGAGTGCATCCAGTGCGGCGCCTGCGTCGCCCAGTGCCCCAACGGCGCCGCCCAGCTCTTCACCGCCGCCAAAGTCTCCCACCTCGGCCTGCTCCCGCAGGGCCAGCCGGAGCGCTACGAGCGCGTGGTGAAGATGGTGGAAGTGATGGAGAGCTACTTCGGAAGCTGCACGCTGTTCCGCGAGTGCGAAGCGGTCTGCCCTAAGGAGATCTCGGTCAACTTCATCTCCAGGATGAACCGCGACTACCTGACCGCGAAGATGTCCTCGCGGTAACCGCCGCGGCGCAGAGCGCCGATCCCGAGCGCCGATCGGAGCGCCGGCATCCTGCCGGCGCGGTCCGCCGGCTTCCAGCCGGCCGGTCCAGCGTTCGTTCGCGCACATGGCGACCTTCCATGGAAGGTCGCCCGGCCGTACGAGATCGCCCGGAGACCTTCCATGGAAGGTCGAGCGATCTCGAGCGTGAAGTCGCGGACCTTCCACGGAAGGTCGACGGGCTCCACGCGTGAAGTCGCGATGTCCGCGCGTGAGGTGCGTCGACGTGGTGGGTGAACCCCGCGACCTTCCATGGAAGGTCGGTGAACCTCGCGATTGAAGCGCCGCGACCTTCCACGGAAGGTCGGATGACCTCAAAACGAGACACAAAGACCTTCCATGGAAGGTCTTTGGGATCGTCATCGAAGCCCGGCGACCTTCCACGGAAGGTCGCGGATCACGCGCGCGGGTCGACACTCCACACAGTTCGGCCACGAAGCCACGAAGTCAGGGCGGATCGACCTTCCATGGAAGGTCGCGCGGCTCCCGGTCGGAGTCCGCCAGCCTGGGCGCCAGGTGGCGCGTCTCATCGATATGATCGCGCGCCGCGGAAAGAGAGATGGGGCGTCCTGGGACAAGTGAGTCCCCTCTCCCCGCGCACGGGGAGAGGGCTAGGGTGAGGGGTTGTGGCGCCGGCCAAAAGGAAGCCCCTCACCCTAACCCTCTCCCCACTGCGGTGGGGAGAGGGGACTGGTTCTGGCCCTTTGCGCAAGCGTCGAATCTCGATTGCGTTCGCATCGCCGCGCAAAATTGTGTCATCCCGAGCGTGAGTCGAGGGACCTGGGTGGGTGGGGGGCGCGCTTCATGTGCCCCCCACCCGCCCAGGTCCCTCGACTCACGCTCGGGATGACAGATGGGCTACACCTTCCCGGCCACCTCTTTCGACAGCCGCAAATGCTCCTGCAGCGTGGGCAGCGTCTTCCCCGCCCAACCCTTCACGTCCGCGTCCGTGGCGGTCGTCGAGGCCTTGTCGAAGTCGGCCACCGTCTTCTCGTGGTCCGGCACCATGTGCTGCATGTAGGCCTTGTCGAACTCCGCGCCGCTGAGCGACTGCAGATGCTCGTACGCGGACTTGTGCTCGCCGCCGAGCTCCGTCGGCAGGGCCAGGCCTTTGGCCGTGGCGAGCTGCGCCAGCTCGGTGTTGCCCATGCCGTGATCGGTGACCATCTTCTGGGCGAACGCCTTCACGTCGGCGTGTTGCGCCTTCTGCAACGCCAGGTTGCCGGCCAGCACTTCGTACAGCCCGCCCATCCCGGCCTTCGACACGAACTCCTTGTCCTCAGGGGACATGGCGCTCATGCCGCCGCCGGTCACGCCGGTCGTCGTGGCCGTGGCCGTCGAGGTCTCCTGCACCGACTGCGCGGGATCGCCCGTGGTCTCCGTCTCGGGCGTGCCGGACGTGTTTTCCGCTTTGCACGCCGCGAGAATCACGAGCGCCAGCACCGTCGTCATTTTCTTCACCATCATTGACACTCCTTTCACCGACGGCGAGTGCAGAAGGAGTGCCGTTGCCGCTACTATGCGCACGCCCGAGGAGAGTCGCTTGACCATTCTGGAGACCCTTTGCCGCGACGCCGCGCGAGCGCTGCGTGTGCCCGTCGCGTGGATCGGCATCGTCGACGCCCGCGGCGAGCAGATCGTCGCCGCCAGCGGCTCCAAGGCGACGCAGGTGCCGCTCCCGGCCTCCTTCGCCGCGGTCATCGCCGGCGCGGACGACCTCGTCGTCGTCCCCGATACGAACAGCGATCCGCGGTTCTCGTCGCACCCGATGGTGCTGGGATCGCCCCACGTCCGCTTCTACGCCGCCGCGCCGATCCCCGGCGGCGCGCTCTCCGTGCTCGACCGCCAGCCGCGGTCGCTCACCGACGCCGAGCGCATCACCCTCACCGCGCTGGCCCGCCACGCCGCCCGCGAGCTGCAGTTCCGCGAGGACCTGCACGAGGCCAACGACCGCTTCCGCGATTTCTTCGAGCAGACCAATGACCTCGTGCTCAGCCTGGCCCCCGACGGCACGATCCTCCACGCCAACGAGACCGCCAACGAGGCCCTCGGCATCTCGCGCGGCGCGTCGCTCGTGCAGGCCGTGGAGCCCGACCGCCGAGACGAGCTGCGCGGCATTCTCCGCCGCGTGTTCCTCAACGCCGCCGCCGAGCGCATCGAGACCGTGTTCGTCACCGCCGCCGGCAGCCGCATCACGCTGGAAGGATGGCTGCGGCCGAAGCTGATGGACGGCAAGGCCATGCTCGCGCGGGTCGTCTTCCGCGACGTCACGGACCGCAAGCAGTTCGAGGCCGAACTGGGCAACGCCCGCGACGCCGCGTTCGAGGCGGCGCGGGTGAAGACGCAGTTCCTGACCAACGTCAGCCACGAGATCCGCACCCCGATGAACGGCATCGTGGGCATGGTCGACCTGCTCATGGCCACCTCGCTGAACGAGGAGCAGCAGGACTTTGCCTATCAGGCCCGCGCCAGCGCCGACCAGCTCCTGTCGATCGTGAACAACATCCTCTACGTCTCGAACCTCGAGGCGGGCGCGCTCTCCGCGGCCCTGGTCGACTTCGATCTCTACCGCGCCCTGCAGCGCATCGTGGAGGTCATGCGCGTAGCCGCCCTCGGCAAGGAGCTGGAGGTCGGCTTCGAGTTCGATCCCGCGCTGCCGCCGGTGTTCCGCGGCAATCTCTCCAAGCTGCGGCAGGTGGTGACGAACCTGCTGGAGAACGCGGTCAAGTTCACGCCCGAGGGGTCGGTGACGCTGAGCGTGGCGCTGCAGACCGAGACGGAGACACATCGCGTGGTGCGCTTCGAAGTGCGCGACAGCGGCATCGGCATCGCCGGGGAAGACCGGCTGCTGCTGTTCGAGCGCTTCTCGCAGCTCGACGCGGCGTCGACCCGCGCCTATCCCGGAGTCGGCCTGGGGCTGGCCACGGCGCGGCATCTCGTGGAGACGATGGGCGGCCTGATCGACGTGGAGAGCGAGCCGGGGAAGGGGACGACGTTCTGGTTCACCGTCCCGTTCCTCAAAGTGGCGCGCGACCGGCGGCCGATCGTGTCGTCCGACCTCGCACTGCAGGGGAAGCGCGTGCTGCTGATCGACCATCATCCGACCAGCCGCAAGGTCGTGCTGCACTACATCCAGACGACGTGGGAGATGCGCGCCGACGTGGCCGGCGATGGGGCCGAGGCTCTGGCGATGCTGCGCGCGGCGGCGCCGGGAAGCGATCCATACCGGCTGGTGATCTATGACCGCATGAACGACCTCGATCCGCTTGCCTTCGCGCGGGAGGCCGGCGGCACCAGTCTCGTGTATCTGGCCGCGAACGGGATCGTGGACGAGGAGAAGCTGCGCGAGGCGGGCATCGATGCGTATACGACGAAGCCGGTCGGGCAGCGCGAGCTGTTCGACGCGATCGCCATCGCCCTGGCCCATGAAGCGATCCCGCTGCCGCGTGCCGTGCCGCCGCTGTCGTCCTCGCAGCCCGTGCCGGTCCTCGCGCTGGAAGAGCGCCAGCGCGTGCGCATCCTGCTGGCCGAGGACAACTTCCTGAACATGAAACTGACCATGAGCCAGTTGCAGCGGCTCGGCTACACGGCCGACACCGTGTCCAACGGACGCGAAGCCGTCGAGGCGCTGCAGGCCGGCGACTACGACGTCGTGCTCATGGACTGCCAGATGCCGGTCATGGACGGCTACCAGGCCACGGTCGAGATCCGCCGCAAGGAAAAAGACCGCGGCCGCCGCCACCGCATCATCGCCATGACCGCCAACGCCCTCGAAGGCGACCGCGAGAAATGCCTGGCCGCGGGGATGGATGACTATCTGGCCAAGCCGACGCGGCATGAGGAGTTGGAGAGGGCGCTGGCGCGGAGCGTGTGATGCGTTGCTCGTTGTTCGTTGCTCGTCCGAGGGGCTGTGGCGTCTCGCCGGACACCTCTCGCGCGTCCGAAAAGTTCCCTCAACGAGCAACGAGCAACGACTTCAGCACCCCCGCCAGCCTCTCGTAATCCTCCAACCGGTTGTACACCGCCGCGCTTACGCGCAGCACGCGCTTCGGCGGCGCGGGCCAGGGCACGATCGGCACCTCGATGTTGTGCTCGAAGAGGAGCCTGTCCTGCAGCGGGTCGCCGTAGAGGGAGGGCGCTTCGCTCTGGTCGCCGTCGGGGAGGGGCACGGCGGCCATGGCGCCGAGCATGTCGTCCGGCGCGGGGTGCTCGATCTGCAGCGTGTTGCACAGCAGGTCGCGTGCTTCGAGGGCCAGCTCGTGGTTGCGCTGCACGACGGAGATCCAGCCGCCGGGAAGGAGCGAGCCGATGAAGCGTAAGGCGTGCGGCACGCAGAGCCACGGCGTCGGGTCGAACGTGCCGGTCCAGTCGAACTCGAGGAGGTAGCGGCTGCGGTCGCGGCGGGGCGAGTTGGCGCCGTGACTGATGACGGCCGGATGGATCGAGGCGCGGCGGTTCTCGCGCACGTACAGGAAGCCGGCGCCCTTTGGCGCGCAGACCCACTTGTGCAGGTTGCCCGTGTAGTACGCCGCGCCGGTGGCGCGGATGTCCAGCGGGAGGAAGCCCGCCGCGTGCGCGCCGTCGACCAGCGTGTCGATGCCGCGGCGGGTCAGCTCCTGGACGATCCGCTCGATGGGGAAGATCAGCGCGGTCTGGCTGGTGACGTGGTCGATGAGCAGCAGCCGCGTGCGGCCGGTGACTTTCTCCAGCACGCGCTCCACGACGACGTCCGGCGAGCGAATCGGGAACGGCACGTCCACCACGACCACCTTCGCGCCGGCGATGCCGGTCACGTAGTCGAGTGTATTGCGGCAGGCGTTGTACTCCTGCGACGTCACGAGGATCTCGTCGAACTTGTCGAGGTCGAGCGAGCGCAGGACGGCGTTCACCCCCGCCGTGGCGTTCGGGACGAAAGCCAGTCCCGCCGCATCCGCGCCGAGGAACTCCGCCACTTCCTCGCGTGCCGCGTCGAGCAGCGGCTCCAGCTCGCGGACGAAGAACCGCACCGGCTCCCGCTCCAGCTGCGCGCGGTACTCGCTCTGCTGCTCCAGCACGACGCGCGGCGTCGCGCCGAAGGAGCCGTGGTTGAGGAAGGTGATCGTGGGGTCGAGGGTCCAGTGATGGCGCATTCGCGTTACTCGTTGCTCGTTGCTCGGCTGGGGTGCATCTCGGCAGACTGCACATCGGCCGAGTAACGAGCAACGCCTATCCCGGCATCATATCCGCGAGAATCCGCACTCCCTTCCCGAACACCTCCTCCCGCGTCAGCAGCGACACGACGACGTAGCCGTCGCTGTCAAAGTCGTAAAAGTAGCCCGGCTGCACGACTACGCCGCGGTCGAGGAGGGCCAGTGCCAGCTCGTCGTCCGACATTACGCGCGGCACGCGGACCACCGCCGACCACCCGCCCTCGACCGGGAGGACCTGCATCGACGGCTTCGCGGTGGAGCGCAGCGTGGAGAGATTGATGCGCGTGCGCTCGGAGATCGCCGCGCGGATGCGCGGGGCGATGTCCAGCAGCTCCGGGAGCGCGACCTGTACCGGCGTGGCCACGGAGAGGAAGTTGTCCGCGATCATTTCCAGCGCGTCGAGGGCCTCGGCCTTGCCCGGACCGCTCACGCGGATCCAGCCGAGCTTGAAGTGCGGCAGGCCGACGGACTTTGAGAGGCCGCCGAGGGTGAAGGTCAGGACGTCGTCGCGGACGAAGGACGTCCCCCTGCCATCCAGCGGATAGTCGAGGAACACCTCGTCCGACACGATCGGGATCCCCAGCACCGCCAGTGCATCCTGTTCCCGCGCGGTGACGTACGAGCCGGTCGGGTTGTTCGGGTTCACCACGATCAGCGCGCGCGTACGCGGCGTCACCGGCACGTCGTGGATCTCCCAGCGCCGGTGAAACTCCATCGCGAACGGGCGCATCGTCACCAGCTCCAGCGACGCCAGATGCTCGAGCAGCGGATACGACGGCGTCGCGGTCAGTACCTCGTCACCCGGATCGGTGAGCAGCTTGAAGAGGAAGGAGTACGCCTCGCTGGTCGACGCCGTCAGCAGCAGGTCATCGGCGTCGCACCCGAGGTGAAGCGCAAGCGCTTCACGGGCGGAGCGCAGTCCACGTGGATCGGGATCGTACGCGGCGTGCGCGCCGTGCGCGAGCGTGACGGCCAGTTCCACATACGGATACGGGATCGCGGCGCGGGTGGGGTTCGACTCGGTGAGGTCGAGCAGCGCGCCGCGTTTGCGGCGCTCGATCGTCAGCTCGTTGAGGGGGGCGGACCACTGCGCGCGCTTTGAGAAGAACACCCTGCGATCTTACTCGCCGCTTCGATGTCGGCCCGTTCCTGCTTCCGCTCCGCCGGCACCTGCGCCAGTGCCTGCCGGAACGTCGTCTCCGCCTCGGCGCAATTTCCCCGCGCGGCCAGGATGCGCGCCAATGTGTCGAGCCTCATCCACGTATCCGGCGCCTTCGTCGTGGCGGCCCTGCGCGCGAACGGCTCGGCCTCCTCGACGCGTTTCTGTTCGTACAGCAGCCAGGCCAGGTTGTTCAGCGTGTCGGCGGCCTCGGGGTCGAGCTCCAGCGCCTTGCGGAACGCCTCTTCGGCCGGGATCGGCCGTCCGAGCTGCATCTCCGCGTTGCCGAGGTTCGTCCAGGCCAGGAGCGACTTCGGGTCTTTCTGCAGAATCTCGCGGTACGTCTGCGCCGCGAGCGCGTACTTGCCTTCCTCTTCCAGCCGGACCGCGGCGCGGAGCGATTCCGCGTTCGGATCGGCCGGCCGGATCACGATCGTCGCGTACTTCGTCGGCTTCCAGGCCGGCTCCAGCCGCTCCAGGCGTGCCCAGCGCGACTGCCCGTCGCCGAACTGCGTCCGGTACAGATTGCGGTCGGGGTCGTAGCCGTCGATGACGACGTAGTGGAAAAAGTCGTAGCCCTTGCCCGGCGCCGAGATGACCTGCAGCATGAGGATGACCGGACGCTCGTCGCGGAGCTCGGCTTCGAGCAGCGAGGCGTCGCCGGTGACGAGGCTGGCGTCGAAGCCGCGCTGGCGGGCGGCCAGGACGAGGTCGATCGACATGACGCCGCCGCGGGTCTTCGGCAGCTTGGCGTCCCACTCTTCCATCGGGACAGGGTCGCCGTAGTGCTGGAGCACGGACGAGAGCGCGCCGGCGCCGCACGACTTGATGTCCCACTTGTGGCGCGGGACGTTCTCGATCACGCGCGCCGAGGCAGTGGGGGCGACTGAGCGCGGCGTCCAGAAGACGCACGACGACATCAGCATCGCCGCTGAAACCAGAAAGACGAAACGGGCGAGCGCCTGCGGCGCCCGCCCACTTTCCCCGAAGCTCTTCACGCGCCGGGAGTCCCTCATCAGGCCAGGGCGATCACGAGGATCAGCGCGGCCAGCGCGCCGATACCGATCCAGATCCACTCCTGGCGGGTGAGGCCGGCGGCCTGGAGCTGCTCGAGGTTCTGCGAGAGCTGCTGCAGGTCCTGCGGCGACATCTTCTCGAGGCGCTGATTCACCTCGTCCTGCGTGAACCCGTTGGCCGTGAGCACGGCCGCAACCTGCTCGTCCGCGGCGATGCTGCGGATCATCGTCAGGTCGGCTTCACGCGACTCGAGGCTCTGGTTCGCCGCGGTCTTCGACGGCACCGGGCCGGCGAAAGCGGGCATCGCCGCCACGGTCAAGAGAACGACAACCATCAAAAGAAAGGATTTCGACTTGGTCACGTACAACCTCCTATGTTCTGTCCCGGCGCCTCCGGATCGGCGACGCGCCGCCGGCGGCTTCCACTTCTCGCCGAGCACGTCTCGTGCCCGCCGCCGAAGGCGGATTGAGGATTGAGGATTGAGGATTGAGGATTTTGGGGGGCGGGAATCCTCAATCCTCAATCCTTCATCCTCAATTCCGATCTAAGATCGGTATCGTGATCCGCTTCGAAGACATCCTCGACAAGGTCGAGTCGTACAAGCCCGACTTCGACGAGGAACTGCTCCAGAAGGCGTACATCTTCTCGGCCCGCGAGCACCGCGGACAGGTGCGCAGCTCGGGCGAGCCGTACCTCGTCCACCCCATCAACGTCGCCTATATCCTGGCCGACATGCGGCTCGACGAGACCTCCATCGCCGTCGGCCTGCTGCACGACGTGCTCGAGGACACGCTCACCACCAAGGAAACACTTCAGGAGCTCTTCGGCGAGCAGGTGGCCGAACTGGTCGACGGCGTCACCAAGATCTCCCGCTACGCCTACGTCTCCAAGGAGGAGCAGCAGGCCGAGACGTTCCGCAAGATGCTCCTGGCCATGGTCTCCGACCTCCGGGTCGTGCTGGTCAAGCTCGCCGACCGCCTCCACAACATGCGCACGCTCCAGTTCCTGGCCGAGGAGAAGCGGCTGGCGGTGGCCAAAGAGACGATGGAGATCTATGCCCCCATCGCCAACCGCCTCGGCATGGGCCGCATCAAAGGGGAGCTCGAGGATCTCTCGTTCCACTTCCTCCACGCCCGCGAGTCCGAGGAGCTGCAGAAAGCCGTCGACGAAAAGATGGCCGTGTCGGGCGACGTCGTGCAGCGCATCAAGGCCACGCTGGAGGAGAAGCTGGCCGAGAACGAGATCGAGGGGGAGGTCTACGGCCGCGTGAAGTCGGTCTACTCGATCTGGTCCAAGCTGCGCCGCCAGGACATCGACATCGGCCAGCTCTACGACTACCTGGCCTTCCGCATCATCACCCCCTCGGTCCGCGACTGCTACGGGGCCCTCGGCATCATTCATCAGATGTGGCGTCCGGTCCCCGGCCGGATCAAGGACTACATCGCCATGCCCAAGCCGAACTTCTACCAGTCGCTGCACACGACGGTGGTGGCCGAGCGCGGGCAGCCGTTCGAGGTGCAGATCCGCACGCGGGAGATGGAGCTCATCGCCGAGCAGGGCATCGCCGCGCACTGGAAGTACAAGGAAGGGCGCGTCGGCGCACATCCGGACGACCAGAACTTCCTCTGGCTGCGCCAGCTCGTCGAGTGGCAGCACGACATCAAGGACCCGCGCGTCTTCCTCAACTCGCTGAAGATCGACCTCTATCCCGACGAGGTCTACACCTTCACGCCGAAGGGCGACGTCTTCGCCTTTCCGCGCGGCGCGACGCCGCTCGACTTCGCCTTCCGCATCCACACCGACGTCGGCGTGCACTGCGTCGGCGCGCGCGTGAACGGCAAGCTCGTGCCGCTGCGCTCGCACCTCAAGAACGGCGACATCGTCGAGATCGTGACCAGCCCGAACCAGTCGCCCAGCCGCGAGTGGATCAATATGGTCGCGACTTCCCGCGCCAAGCACAAGATCCGGCACTGGCTCAACACCGAGCAGAAACACCGCTCACTGGAGCTGGGACGCAAGCTCATCGAGCGTGAGGCCAAGCGCTACAAGGTCACGTGGCGGAAGCTCGTCGCCGAGAACGCGCTGGACGGCGTCCTGTCCGAGCACGGCCTGCCGCGCCTCGACGACCTCTACGCCGACGTCGGCTACGGCAAGATCTCGGCGCGCTCGATCGTGGAGCGCTTCGTCACCGACGAGCAGAAGGAGAAAGGACCGGCCGCGCCGCAGGGTGTCATCGAGCAGGCCGTCCGCAAGATCTTCCCCTTCTCGTCCTCGGCCACGATCAAGGTCAAAGGCTACGACGACCTCCTGACCTACCTCGCCAAATGCTGTAACCCGCTCCCCGGCGAGCCGATCATCGGCTACGTGACGCGCGGCAAGGGCGTGGCCGTGCACAGCGCCAACTGTCCGAACGTCAAGAACCTGATGTTCAACCCCGACCGCGAGATCGGCGTCGAATGGGCCGACCAGCGCCAGTCGCAATTCCAGGTCGAGCTGGAGATCGTCATGGACGACCGCCAGGGCATCCTGGCCCGCGTCATCTCCACGATCTCCAACCTGAAGACGAACATCCGCGCCATGGAAACCCGCTCCCACGACGGCCGCGCCACGGTCGAACTGGTCCTCGAGATCGCCGACCTCAAACACCTCGAGCGCGTGACCCGCTCCCTCGGCGCCGTCGACGGCGTCCTCCGCGTGGACCGCAAGTACAACATCCGCCACGCGACGGCGTAGACGCGGAACACTCGCGGCTCGTTTGTGTTGGTGCCGGGTATGATGTAGCATCATACTCATGGGCAGAGCCAAGATCGCCATCACTGTCGATGAGTACGCGCTGGCCGAGATCGATCAGCTAGTGACGCAGGGCGTTTTCCCGAATCGCAGCAAGGCGATTGAGGACGCGCTCCAAGAGCGGATCGCAAAGCTGCACCGATCGAGGCTGGCGCGCGAGTGTGCCAAGCTGGATGTCCGTGAGGAGCAGGCTCTGGCCGGAGAAGGGTACGTCGGTGAGAGTGAATGGCCAGAGTACTGAGAGGGGATATCTATTGGGCTGAGCTCAACCCCACGGTCGGCCACGAGCAAGGCGGACAACGGCCTGTCTTGATCCTGAGTCACGACGTGTTCAATGATCGATCCGGAATCGTCATCGCCATTGCGATCACGAGCCAGGAGCCGCGGGCAGGCTTTCCTCTGACCCTCGAGATTACGACCGCGAAATTGCCGAAGCGTTCGTGGGCGCGCATCGGTCAGATTCGTACCCTCTCGATCGAGCGTCTCGGTAAAAAGCTCGGACGAATTGCTCCGGAAGAGTTGGAGCGCATCGTCGAAGGCCTGAACGAGATCATCGCAGGCTGAGGACGACGGCGCATTCCACTTGTCGCCGCCAAGGGCAGTAGGCGTCCCTCGGCGTAAACGGCGACTGACCGGGCGAGTCTCATCGTCGACAGTCATCCCGCGACGCGCGGTCGACGCTATGAGGAGACGATGAGAAGAACGACAGCAGTGATGATGGCCGTGTCAATCGTTGCTGCGCTCGCGCCCGCGGCTCACGCGGCGGCAGGTGGCAACGTGGCGCTCACCTGGGTTCCCGGCAGTACCGTCAAAGTCGAGCAGCTGATCGGCGATTGTGACTACACCGCGCAGGCAAAGACCGGTCTCTGTACGCCGACCACGAGCCGCACCATCACGAGCGCGAAAGTGGTCGGGACGGATCTGGGAGCGTCGGTCGAGTCGCAGGGGAAACTCATCTTCCTGTTCGGCGATACGCTCGGTCCGGCCACCGCCCAGAATTACTTCGCCAGCGACACCATCGCCTCCACCGTGAGCACCGACCCGGACGCCGGGCTCGCGCTCGATTTCTTCACCAATCTCGACGGCACTCCCTACTTCATCCGCATCCCGGGCGTTCCCATGGCGCGGCCAATGTTCCGCACGCCGGGATTCGTCTCGGAAATACGACCTACGTCGTCTGCAACACCGGCGCGGACATCGATCTCCCCGACCCGAGCTCGAAAAGGTACTCGGTGCTGACCCGCTTCGACGAGGCGGCGCGGCGATTCACGTCGCTGCGCACGGTCTCCTCGATGCCGAACGGCCACTTCGTCACCACCTCGGTGTACGCGTCCGGAAGCGACGTGCTGATGTGGGGCCTGGGCGCATACCGGGCCAGCGACGTCTATCTGGCAACCGTTCCTGCGGGCAGCTTCGAAAGCGGACAAGGAACGCGGTACTTCACCGGACTGGTGAACGGACAACCGACGTGGAGCAACTCGGAGTCAGCCGCGGTGCCGGTCGTCGTCGACACGAACGACATGCCCACGATCGGCAATGTCTCCGTCACCTTCGCGAAGGACCTCGGTCTCTGGCTGATGACGTACGACGGCGGGCAGTCCCAGGCCACAGCCGGAGTGTACTTTGCCTACGCGCCGGAGCCGTGGGGCCCGTGGAGCGAGCCGCAGCTCGTCTTCAACCCGAAGCGCGACGGCGCAGTGGGAACGTTCATTCACGACCCGAGCATCGTTCCCAATCCGCCCGGCGACGGACTCAATGGACCGACCATCGGACCGAATGACCCTTACACCACCCGCGGCGCTGTCTATGCGCCGTACATGATCGAGCGCTTCACCAGAGTGACCGGCAACAAGCTGTCGATCTACTACATCGTGTCGACTTGGAATCCTTACACGATCGTCGAATTGCGCTCTGATTTCACGATCAGGCATGTCCCCGGGCGCAGGCGCTCCGCGCGTCATTGACGACGGAGGCTTTCCGTTCACTGAATGAGCCGCAGCAGTTCGTCAATGAATCCGGCCTGACCTCCAACGATGCGCGATCGCGCATCCTCGGTGCCGAACCAGGCGCCGCGATCGACCTCGGGGAACTCCTGCTGGCGCCCCGACTTTGGCGGCCACTCCATCGAGAACGGACTGCTGCGCAGTTCGGCGGGATCGCAGTCGCCCTCGACGGCCCATGCGTGAATGATCTTCCCGCTCTTCTGCCGGAGCGGGGTGAGCGGACGACAGTCGCCGTCGATGGTGAAGCCGGTCTCCTCGGTGAACTCGCGGATGGCGGCGGTGAGCGGGTCTTCGCCGGCGTCGAGCTCGCCCTTCGGGATGGACCAGGCGCCGAGGTCTTTCTTTGCCCAGAACGGGCCGCCGGGATGGACGAGGAAGACCTCGAGCTCGGGCTGGCGGCGGTAGAGGAGGATTCCGGCGCTGGTTTTCGGCGGCATCGGGGCGCATGTTAGTCGTGGAATGCCCCGTTGTTGTGACGGGTGATCATGACTACACGCACCGTCGCCCAGCTCATCCACGCCACATCGCAGCTCGAAGGGGAGGGGATGCTCGTCACGCGGCCGTTCCCGACGGCGCGGCTCGACCAGCTCGATCCGTTCCTGCTGCTCGACCGCATGGGACCGGCGACGCACGCGGCCGGCGACGCGAAGGGTGCGCCCGATCATCCGCATCGCGGGTTCGAGACCGTCACGTACGTGCTCGAAGGGGCCATCGAGCACGCCGACTCGCAGGGCAATCGCGGACGCATCGGTCCCGGCGACGTGCAGTGGATGACGGCCGGCTCCGGCGTCATTCACTCCGAGCTGCCGGCCGAGGAGATCCGCCGCGACGGCGGACGGCTGCACGGATTCCAGCTCTGGGTCAACCTCCCGCGCCGCGACAAGATGATGCAGCCGCGCTATCAGGAGCTGCGCGCGGCCGACATCCCGACGGCGACGAGTGACGACGGCAGAGTCTCCGTGACCGTCATTGCCGGCGACTCCCTCGGCACCCAAGCCACGATCGACACGCGCACGCCGATCCTCTATCTGCACGCCCGTCTCGCCGCCGGCGCGCGCTTCGTCCAGCCGATCCCACGGACGTACAACGCATTCGCATTCATCGTCAGCGGCGAGGCGGCGTTCGGCGATCGCGTGGCGCGCGAGAACGACGCGGTCTTCTTCGAGCGCGACGGCGACGAGGCCGCGATCGCGACGGAGAGCGGCGCGGAGCTGCTGCTCATCGGCGGCGTGCCGCTGCACGAGCCGGTCGCGCGCTACGGCCCGTTCGTCATGAACACGCCCGGCGAGATCCGGCAGGCCATGCTGGACTATCAGTCGGGTCGCTTCGGCGAGATCGGCTGAGTACACTCTGCCCGATGCGGATCGTCATCGCCGGCGCCGGCGTTTCCGGGCTTACCTGCGGCGTCGTGCTCGGCGAGGCGGGGCATGACGTCACGATCGTGGCGAAGGACCTCGACGACACGGCGTCGCATGCGGCGGCGGCGATCTGGTATCCGTATCACGTGGGCGGCGCGGAACTGGAGGCGTGGGCGGAGGCGACGCGTGACGCGCTCGTGGCGCTCTGCGACGTGGAAGACGCGGGCGTGTCGCTCATCGACTTTCACGTCCGCGGCGAAGGCGTGCTGCGCGTGCCGCTCATGGACACGACGCGCTACCTTCCGTACCTCCGCGCGCGCTTTCGCGGCACGATCGAGCAGCGCGAAGTGCGCTCCTTCGACGAGCTCGCGGACTTTGACGTCGTCGTGAACTGCACCGGCTTCGGCGCCCGCGAGCTGTGCCACGACGACGAGCTGACACCCGGCTACGGCGTCGCCGTGATCGTCGATCGCCCGCCGATCGCGTACGCGGTCGTGCATCCCGACGATCCGCTGATGTACGTCATCCCCCGTACCGACGACTGCGTCCTCGGCGGCTACGACTCGGCCGTTCCTCCGGGCGACGCCGAAGTCGACGCCATCGTGGAACGCTGTCGCGCGACGGTTCCCCAACTCAGCGGCACCGTCCGCGGCGTGCGCCGCGGCATCCGCCCCGTCCGCGCGCACGTGCGCCTCGAGCGCGAAGGGCGCGTGATCCACAACTACGGCCACGGCGGCGCAGGCTTCACTCTCTCCTGGGGCTGTGCTGCTGCCGTGCTGCGGCTCGTGTGAGAAAACGACCGAGGGGCCTCCGGCGGGCCGGTGCGACCGGCGGCGCTGCATGGCCTAGCCTGAAAGCACGCCTGTCGACGAAACACGTGTTTGCGCGACGACATGGGCACAACCAGCGCCGCCGGTCGCACCGGCCCGCCGGAGGCCCCTCGTCGTTCCCTCTAACGTCCGCGCAAGAGCCAGCGTCTGCATTGCCATGAGGACAATCTGGCTCGCGGTGTTGTTCGTCTCGCTGCCACTTTCCGCTACTGACGTCGACCTCTCAGGACTGTGGAGAGCGAAACGCTGGTTCGGTCCCGAGGCGCGCGGGGCGGTGGTCGTCGAGAAGAACGGTGACACGTACACCGCCGACCTGATGGGCCGCGTCGTCCCCGTGCGCGTCGAGCGCGGCGACGTCTCGTTCGACCTCCCGAATGCCATGGGCGGCTTTCGCGGCAGGGTGCAGAAAGACGGCGCTCTGCGCGGCCACTGGTATCCGCCCACCTCCACGCCGCGCGCCTTCCAGTACGCGTCGCCGCTGCACCTGAAGGCCGACGGCGCGAAGCGGTGGCGCGGCGAGCTGAGACCGTTCGACGACGTCTTCACTTTCTTCCTCATGCTCACGAAGCGGCCCGACGGCTCGATGACCGCGTTCCTGCGCAACCCCGAGCGCGACCACGGCACGTTCATCGGCGCGGAGCGGCTCGTCGTCGACGGCAGCGCCGTGAAGCTGATGGGCAAACGGCGCGGGCAGACCGAGGAGCGGGTGGTGGGGGAGGGGAGGTGGGACGCGGAGAACGAAGTGTTGACGCTCAACTTCCCGTGGCGCGGCGGCACGTACGACTTTCGCCGCGCCGACGACCAGAGCGAGTTCTACGCGCGCGGGAAGATTCCGGCGCGCTACGTCTACCGTCCGCCCCTCGCGCGCGACGACGGCTGGCCGACCGGCACGCTCGACGAGGCCGGCATTGACCGCGCGGCCATAGAGAAATTCATCCAGGCCATCATCGACACGCCGATGGAATCGACGCAGACGCCGGTCATCGAAGGCGTGCTGATTGCCCGTCACGGAAAGCTCGTGCTCGAGGAGTACTTTCACGGCGAGCATCGCGACAAACTGCACGAGACGCGCTCCGCCGCGAAGAGCCTCACCGCGACGGTGGTCGGCGCCGCCATCGAGGTGGGGATGCCGGTCGCGCTGTCGACACCGGTCTACAGCACCATGAACGGCGGCGCGTTCCCGGAGGGTCTCGAGCCGCGCAAGCGGGCCATGACCCTCGAGCATCTGCTGACGATGTCCTCCGGCTACTTCTGCGACGACACGAACGATGCCGCCCCCGGCAACGAGAACACGATGATCGACCAGCGGGAGGAGCCCGATCTCTATCGCTTCACGCTGAAGGTGCCGATGGCCTTCGACCCGGGTCAGCAGGCCGTCTATTGCAGCGCCAACCCGAACCTGGCCCTCGGCGTCCTGGAGCGCGCCACCGGCGAGTCGCCGATGGCGATCTTCGACCGCCTCGTGGCCGTGCCGCTGAAGATCGAGCGCTACGCCTGGCAGCTCGACCGCGCCGGCCATCCCTACGGCGGCGGCAGCGCGCAGTTCCTGCCGCGCGATTTCATGAAGCTCGGCCAGTTGATGCTGAACGGCGGCACGTGGCAGGGCAAGCGAATTCTCGGCCGCGAGTTCGTCGAGCGCGCCTCCTCGCCGCTCTACCGCCTGCGCGACCTGGGCTACGGCTATCTCTGGTGGGTGAACGACTATCCGTACAAAGACCGCACGGTGCGCGTGTTCTACGCGGCCGGCGCGGGCGGCCAGAGCGCGATCGTCGTCCCCGAGCTCGATCTCGTCATCGCGACCTACGGCGGCAGCTACGTGACGGCGAAGGCGACGCACTACATCAGCCGCGATCTGACCCGCGACTTCATCCTCGCCGCGGTACGGTAGGCCGCCCGGATCCGGCGTGCCGGTGACAACGACTGTCATCCCGAGCGTGAGTCGAGGGACCTGGGCGGGCGGGAGGCGCGCTGCACGCGCTTCGGGACACGCTGCTCGCCACCCACCCGCCCAGGTCCCTCGACTCACGCTCGGGATGACAGCGGGGGATGCCCGCCCTCCTCATTCCCGGGGCGGGCGGCCTTACGGCTGCCGCACGCTGAGGCGCCGCACTGTCGACGCGAGCTCCTCGGGGTCGACGGGCTTCTTCAGGTACTCGTCGAAGCCCGAGGCCAGGGCGTGCGTGCGGTCCTCGGGGCGGCCGAAGGCGGTGAGGGCGATGATCGGCGTTGCGTTCGAGTCGGACGGGAGGGCGCGGACCGCGCGGACGAAGGCGAAGCCGTCCTCTCCCGGCATGGCCAGATCGCAGACCACCACGTCCGGCTGCGCGTCGGCGAACAGTTGCAGCCCTTCGCGGACCGAGCTGGCCGACTGCACCTCCGCCGAGGCGCGGCGGAAGATCGCCGTCACAAGAGTGCGTGTCAGCTCCTGATCGTCGATCACCAGGATGCGCAGTCCGCGCAGCGTCGGCATCGGCGGTTGCGGTTGCGGGGCCGGCTCGGCCGCGGCCTTACGGCTGACCACCGTCGACGGCGACGACTCGATGACCGGCAGGTCGACCGTGAACGTCGCCCCGCGTCCCGCGCCCTGGCTGGCGGCGCGGATGCGGCCGCCGTGCAGCTCCACCAGCGAGCGTACGATCGACAGACCGAGTCCGATGCCCTCGTGAGAGCGCGTCGTCGAGCCGTCCTCCTGGCTGAACGGCTCGAACACGTGCGGGAGATACTCGGGGTCGATGCCCTTCCCCGTGTCGTGCACCGTGAGGCGCAGCACCGAGCCCACCTGCGCCATGCGCAGCGTGATCGTGCCGCCGCGCGGCGTGAACTTCACCGCGTTCGAGAGCAGGTTCCAGATGATCTGCTGGAAACGCCCCTCGTCGCCCAGGATGCGGGGGAGACGCGGCGGGACACTGCTCAGGATCTCGATGCCCTTCGCCGCCGCGGCAGGATGCACCGTCGTCATGGCCGCGTGCAGCACCGGCACCGGGTCGACGGGCGTCGGCTGGAAGGTCATCCTGCCGGCGGTGATGCGCGAGACGTCGAGCACGTCGTCGATGAGCTGGGCCTGGATGATGGCGCTGCGCTCGATGGCGTCGATGGCCTCACGCGCCTCCGCCTCCGTGAGCCCCTGCTTGAGCATGCGCGCCCAGCCGAGGACCGCCGTCATCGGGGTACGCAGCTCGTGGGAGAGCGTGGCCAGGAACTGATCCTTGCGGCGGCTGGCCTCCTCGAGCGTCTTCTGCGCGGCCTGGTCGTCCGTGATGTCGCGGAACTCCAGCACCGCGCCGGCGGGGCGTCCTTCGCGGCGCAGCGGCGCCAGCGCACAGGAGACGGGGAACGTCGTCCCGTCGCGGCGCACGAAGAGGTCGCGATGATTCTTCAGCGCGAAACTGCGCTCGCGGGCGTTGCGGATCGGACACTTCTCCGGCGCGTGGCCGCCGCGCTCGACGGCCGCGTGCAACATGTCGTGGAACGGCGCCTTCGCGAACTCGTCCAGCGAGTAGCCGGTCTGCTCGACGGCGGCGGGGTTCATGTACGTGGCGATGCCGTGCTCGTCGAGCATGATCAGGGACGACGCGGCGTTCTCGGCGATCGTGCGGATCAGCGCATTGGCGCGCTCGAGCTCCGTGGTGCGCACTTCCAGCGCTTCCTTGGCCGCGACGAGGTCCTGCTCGGCGCGCTGGCGGGCCACGAGGATGCTCTGCGCGTTCTGGATGGCGACGGAGCGGAGGAGCTGCTCCTCCTGCTCGTCGAGCTGTCCATCCGTGATGCTCATTGCGCCGCGGTTCCCAGCCGTTCCTCGGCCAGGGCCGTGCCGAGGACGCGGGCGCGGATCTTGGCGAAGGCCGTGTCGCGCGTCGTCGACGTGTCGTCGCTGAACGGTGAGAAGCCGCAGTCGTCCGTCGTCCCGAGCTGGTCGACGGGGATGTACTCCGCCGCCTCCAGCACGCGGTCGCGCACCTCTTCCGGCGTCTCCACGTGCGGGTCGATCGGCGCGACCACGCCGACGAACACGCGCTGCCCCGGTTTGAGATGGCGCTGGATGATCTTCAGGACGTGCTTGCGGTCCTTCTCGCCGGCCAGGGCAATGTAGAAGTTCCCAACCTTCATTTGGAAGAGCGCGGGGAGCAGGTCCGCGTAATCGACCTCCGCGCTGTGCGTCGAGTCGCGGTCGCCGCCCGGGCACGTGTGGACGCCGATCTTCGCCCGCTCCTCGCCGGTGAAGCGCGACAGAGCGAGGTTGTTCAGGTCGATGAAGCTGTTCAGCAGGTCGCCGGTCGGGTCGATCTTCACGGCCAGCCGCCCTTCCGTGAAGTCGATCTGCACCTTGGCCGCGCCCCTGGCCAGGCAGCGGCGGATCTCTTTCTCGTGCTCGCTGAGCAGGTCATCGATGAACTGCTCGCGCGAGTAACCTTTGATCCCCTCGGCCGGATACATGAGGCTGAGCGCCGACGGCGAGATCACGGCCTGCTTGACCGGCAGCGTGGCGTAGCGCTGGGCCACGTCGAGATAGCTATCGGCGAGGCGGCGGTAGCGGAACGGTCCGGCGGTGAGGCGCGGCATGCGCCGCGTGTGGCCGGCGGAGAAGGGGATCTTGAAGCCGTCCGGCGCGGTGTTCGGCAGTCCGTGCACGGAGTAGGTCCAGAAGTTGTGGTACTTGCGCTGCTCGCCGTCGGTGATGACAGGCGAGCCCGTGGCCTCGAAGCGGGCGATGGTGTCGCGGATGGCCGCGTCATACAGCGGATCGAGCGCCGGATCGTCGGCGTTCCCGCCTGCAACCGCTTCGATGAGATCGAGCGGCCGAGGGATGCTGCCGATCGGTTCCGTCGGAATCGAGACCATGCCTCTCCCTCCATGCGTCGCCGTGTACGCAAATGCTGATGATCACCATCATGCAAGAGCGGAACCCCCGGCCTCAGCCTGAGCGAGCGGGAGGCGGGCCTCGGACGCTCAGATCGGCGAGCCGGAGCGTGATGGCGGCGACCATCAACGGTGAAGGGCGCCCGACGGGAAGTGACTGGAGCGCTCCTTGCTCATTCATGAGGCATGAGCGAAGAAAAATCGACCGAGGAGCAGACGCAGAAGATCGACGCCATCGTGGGCAATGAGGTCCTCGGCTACGAGGGCGCCGCGCGCGGCGAGCACTCCGGCCAGGACGCCGCCGCCGGCAAAGACCGCCAGTCGAACGATCCCGCGGACGGTCTGGCGGACAACCGGCCGGATCAGGTCGGGTCGCCGGTCCGGTAGAAGGCCACGGCCGCCTTGCCGACCGCGCGCATCGACAGGTAGTTGACCGACGCCCCGGCCACGGTGCCGATGATCGGCGCGATGGTGGGCAGTCTGCGCGCGAGAAACCGTCCGAAGATCTTCTTCGCGATTTTCTTCGCCACGGCTTTCTCCAGCCCCTTGGCCAGCAGGACGCGGACGCCGAGGCGCCCCGCGGAGGCGCCGGTGGCCACGGCGATGGTGGCCAGGACCTCGTTGAAGCGCTGTTTGAGGTTCGCCTTGCGGTCGTAGAGAAACGCGATCGAGAGAATGAGGCGGCTCTGCTGCAGGACGAGGTTGAAGATGTCGGGCGCCATGGCCAGCACGGCCAGCGGCCCTCCCGGCATGCCCGCCGCCGCCCCCACCCCCGCCACCCGCACGGCCGCCTTCTTCGTCAGCGACTCCGCGAGCTGCTCCCGCGACAGGTTCGGCTTGGCCGCGCGCAGCGCCGCGATCTCGGCATGAATGGCGTCCTGGTCGATTTCGGTGAACAGCCGTTCGAGCAGGTCATAAAAGCGTCCGTCTTCACTGGGCATCGCCGCCCATCGCTGCATGGTTGCTGCCCACCGCCCAGGGGACGACGAGGGGCCTCCGGCGGGCCGACTGTCATCCCGAGCGTGAGTCGAGGGACCTGGGTGGTTGGGCGGCACGAGGAACGTTCCAGCACCTGTATGGCGCCACCCACCCGCCCAGGTCCCTCGACTCACGCTCGGGATGACAAAAGTGTTTGCGCGACGACATGGGCACAATCAGCGCTGCCGGTCGCACCGGCCCGCCGGAGGCCTCCCGTCGTTCCCTTGTGCGATCGGCTAGAACCGAGCGACGTGGATGCGCTTGGTGGTCGCGGTCTGCTCCGTCCAGGCGAACCAGACCTGGTTGCCCGAGCGGGCCATGCGGGCGAAGCCGGCGGCGCGGGCCGTCGCGGAGTCCGCGACCTTCATCGACGCCGGCGGCTTGCCCGTGCGCGGCACGCGGCGGGCGCGGATCTCCGCGCCGGAGGCCGTCTGCTCGAGCCACGTCACGAGCGCCGTATTCGCGTCCAGCAGCAGCACGTCCACGCGGCCGGCCGGCTTCCCGTCGTCCACGGCCACCGGCTTCGCGAACGTCGCCCCGCCGTCATCCGAGAACGCCACCAGCACCCGCTGGCGTTCGTTCGCGGCCGTGAACCACGCCGTCACCACCCGCTGCCCGAGTGCGTCCACCTGCGGACCATTCACCGGACAGCCGTTGATCTTCCAGCCGTCCGCGTGCACTAGGCGCGGCGGCGTCCACCCCTTGGCCGTCTTCGTCACGTACGACACATCGCGGACCTCGTCCGCCGTGCGATCGCGGTACGCGATGACCGGACCGCGCGCGCCGATGGCCATCCCCGTCGTGCAGCACTCGCACGTGCGCTGGTCGAGTGCCACGTCCGCGGCCACCGTGCCGTTCGCGGCGACTGTGGCGTAGCGGATCGTCATGTCGCCCGCGTCGTGCTCGTGATCGCCGCCGGCCTTCATGTTCCGGCCGTCGAGCCACGTCGCCGCGACGCCGCCGGCCGGCAGCGCGGCCAGCGTCACGAAACCATGCTCGGCCTGCTTGCCGTCGCGGTTGAGGAGGAACGGCTTGCCCCACGTCGCCCCGCCGTCCGTCGACGCGGCCATGCGCACGTCATAGGCGTACGTGCTGGCGCCGCTCTTCTGCAGCCAGTGCGCGAAGAGTGCGCCCTTCGCGTCCTCCACGATCGACGGGAAATCGGCCCAGTTCACGAAGAGATCGTTGCGCTCCACGATCGTGCGCGGCGCGCTCCACTTGCCGCCGCGATGGCGTGCGAACCGGAGCGCCACGCGATCGCTCCCCGCCACCGGCTCGAGCCAGCTCAGAAGGACGCCGTCGCGCGTCGCGGAGAGAAACGGCTCGGCCGCGTTGGCGCCGGCGGGGGAGGGGATGACCTCGACCGCCGTCCGCGGCGGCGCGGCGCTTCCGTCTTCCGCGCAGCGCAGCGTCAGCAGGGCGAGCAGGACCGCGGTCACGATTTTCACGCCGGCGATTGTACCGGCGATGCACAACGAGCCCGGTACAGGCGGCGGATGGAACAGAACCCGCCATTTTCGACGGATTGACGGCGCCTCGTCACGCGCGCATGCTCTCAATATGGAGGGTGTAATGGACCTACGTCGATTAAGGATGCTGTTGCTCCTCGTCGTTGTCTGCTTCGTGTTTGCTCCTCAGCGCGCGGAAAGCATCATCTGCGGGCCTTCGAGTGTCACGACCTGCCCCGGCACCTGCTCAGGCGGCGGCTGCACGGATTACGGTGGGCCAGGCGCGGCCTGCAAGCTCACGAGCAGCGGTTGTTACGGCTTCTCGTGTCACAACGGTTGCCCCTGAGCATGGGGAAGAAGCGGCCGGTGCTGCTGGCAGGGACGGGCGTCGCCATCGCGGCGCTCGTCACCAGCGCGTTGCTGGCCGCTGGACTGAAGCTCGATCCGACGCGCGGGCAGATCCGCGGACTGGCCGCCATCGGCGTCTGGCCGCGGATCGGCTTCGACGTCATCGAGCCGGCCGGATTCGAGGGCGTGCTCGTCCGGCGCGACAATCCCGCCGTCATCCTCCGCTTCCCTGCCGGGAAATGGACCCTGCCGCCTCCCGGCTCGTATCGCGTCTTTCTCGAGGGGAAGCAACTCGTCTCCGCCTATCCCTCCAACCTCGAGTGGATGCATCAGCCGTTTCCGGGAAGAGGCGTGGCCATGACCAAAGCCTGCGTGCCGGCCGGCACGGTGCGGCTGGACGGCGCCTGTGCCTCCGATTCCTGCAGGGCGTGGGTGCTGCACGAGACGAGCAACATCCAGAGTCCCGAGCCGTTCCTCGGGCCGGAGATGTTGCGGGAGCCGCCGCTGCCGACCGCGCGCCAGCGGGGCGTGCTGATGCCGGCCGGACGGGTCATCGCCGCCGTCTACGACACGAAGCGCATGAGCTTCAGCGCCGTCTCCGCTCCGATGCAGCTCGGACGCGGACAGACCGCGGTTGCGCGTGCGCTGGCGCCGAAGGCAGGACGCGCCGCGCTGATCCTGGAGCTGGGCCGTCCCATGGCGCTCGAGAAACGTCCCGACGATGACCTCGGCGTGGCGCTGGTGGGGCAGAACGGCGCGGCCACGAAGGCCGCGTTCATCACCCGCACCCACAACCGCGTCCTCGCCGTATGGCCGGACGTGGCGGCGGAGACGGTGCGGGTGGAGGTCACGTCGGCCAGGGTGCATCTGGCGCAGAAAGAGCTGCGCTTGCGGTCCGGTGCCGTGGAGTATGTGTCCCGCCCGCTCGCACAGATCCCGCGGAAGCGCTGACCGCGGTTGTTATGATGCGGTCGTGGCCACCGTGGTGATGTTGAACGGCACGTCGAGCTCCGGCAAGACCACCATCGCCCGGGCCCTGCAGGAAGCCGCGCCGCGCGTGCTCCTGAATTTCTCCATCGACAGCATCCTCTCCGCGTTGCCGGCCAGCGCGGTCGAGCGCATCGTCCGAGGGGACGACATCTCCGATCTCGACTACCCAGGACTGGTACGTGGGTATTACGCCTGCGTCCGCGAGCTCCTCGCCCTCGGCCGCGACCTGATCGTCGACAACGCCATCACCGCACGCGACCGGGCGGAGCTGCTGATGGCCGCGGTGGCGTCTCATCACGTGGTCATGGTCGGACTCGATTGCCCACCGGAGGTGCTGGCCGAGCGCGAACGCGCGCGCGGCGACCGGCAGGTGGGGATGGCGGTCGCGCAGCAGGCGCGCATTCATACGTGGCTCCATTACGACCTGCGGATCGACACCTCACACACCGCGGCTGAAACCGCGGCGCAGCAGATCCTGCGGGTCATGGAGACGGGGAGAAGCGAGGCGTTCGAGCGGACTCGTGAGGCTCTGTCATACTCCGAGCACCGATGACCAGCGCCGATGCCGTCCACTCCTCCACAGGGCAGGCCGGCATCATCCGCGCCGGCGGCCTTTCGCTGATCGTGGCCGCGGTCGCGTTCATGGCCGTCTTCGCGTACCTGGCGGCGCGCTTCAACTATCCGGAAGTGCTGGATGGGCGAGCGGCGGACGTCCTCCCCGCGCTGCTGGCCACGGGCGAAACGGGACGCGCGGTCTGGGCGCTCTACGCGCTGCTGCCGTTGTTCTGGATCCCGGCCGCGGCCGGAGCGTTCCACGCACTGCGGGCAAAGAGCGAAGGGGCCATGCGCGCCGCGATGGCCTTCGCCGTCGTGTCGTCGCTGGCGATGATCCTCGGCCTGATGCGCTGGCCGAGCTTTCACTGGGAGCTGGCTCGGGCGTGGGTCGCCGATCCGGCCGTGCGTCCCGCCCTCGAAACCGTCTTCAACGCCACGAATCTCTACCTCGGCAACTACATCGGCGAGTTCCTCGGCGAGCTCTCCGTCAGCCTCTTCTTCCTCCTCTCCGCCACGACGATGCTGAAGCGAGACAGCGGCTTTCCCCGCTGGATGGCCTGGCTCGGCATCGTCACCGCGGTCGCGGGCCTGATCGGCATGTTCCGCAACGTCACCGGAGCCGTGGCCCCGGTCGCGGAAGTGAACAACTACCTGCTGCCGCTCTGGATGATCGTGTTCGGCGTCGGGTTGCTGCGCAGGCGTTGAAGGATCACCGGTCGCGATCCATGTTGTTGTTACCATGAGACGAGACGCACGGTAACCATATGCGAGCCGGGAAAGCAGACGAGTTGAGAGTGCCGGCCTTTCCGGTGCTCACCGCGCGCATCTCCGAGACGGAACTGTCGAAATGGTTTCCGGTCCCCTTCCACGAGCTCACCGATCCGCAGGAAACACCCGAACCGTCCAAGGCAGCGTTGATCCGGCTCGAGCAAGGTGAGTACTTCGTTCTTTATTGGGGCGAGTTGTCGAAACAACTGAAGCTTGAAATCCCCGCGGCAACCGACCCTTCCGGGTTTCTCGACGCCTTCTTCCGCGAAGTTCCTTTGCCGCGAGGCAGAATCCTCGGCGCCGACAGGGCGCGCGGCTGCCTCGCCACATGGCCGCGAAAACCGTCTCCGCCGGAAAAGGCCGCGCGACCTCCTCAAAAGCAAAGTCGGGATTGCCACCTCGTTCCTCGGAGAACGGCGGAAATGCCAAGAAGGCGAAGCGCCGGCTCACTCCGCGCTGAACGAGTCGTTCCCTCTGGCCGACACAGCTCGGGTACTCCCGCTTCGGAGCCATCGATTGGACGAGACTCCCCGCGGTGCTGGCTCCTGGTTCCGAATCCGCCGGTAGGGGTCCGTAGCGTTGACGGACCTCCTTTGTAGATGGCGGAACATGTTCTTACGTACCGGCTCCTGCTGATCTCACCGTCGGACGTCACGCTGGAGCGCGACGTCATCACTCAGGTGGTCGCGCGTTGGAATGCTCAGATCGGCGACGCACTCAAGGCGCGAGTCGAGGTGGTGCGATGGGAAACGCACTCGGCACCCGACCTTTCTGGTCCTCCCCAGACGGTCCTCGACAAACAAATCGTCGATACCTGTGACTTTGGACTGGGTGTTTTCTGGACGAGGATCGGCACTCCCACGGCCACGCACGTCTCCGGGTCGGTGGAAGAGATCGAGCGCCTCTGTGCACAGAAGAAAAGAGTGATGCTCTACTTCTGCGAACGGGCCATTCAACACGATGCCGACATCGGTGAATATTCGCGGCTTCGTGACGTGCGCGGTGAGTACGAAAAGCAAGGACTGATCGGCACGTTCGTGGAGCCGTACGAGCTCGAAGGAGCGGTGCTGACGCACCTGACCAGCGCGGTGAAGGCTCTTCTGGCGGGACAACCGGAGGCCGACCTGTCGAGCGTGCTCGCTCAGTCATGGAGTGAGGACCTCGTGACCCGTGTCGGCGGGAGCGGCGCGGTGTACTCGGTGCCGCTTGCGAGTCGTGCCGAAATGTATACGGAGCTCATTCGGGTCATTTCCGGTCTGCAGACTGCCGTACGCATTCGAGCGACGTCGGTGCTGCCCCATCGCGAACAATCCTACGATCCGCTGTTTCGGGACTATCTGCGGACCGTCGCCCAGAAGTGCCGCGCGGCCGCGCTGGCCAGCGAAGCGGCCAGTTACATCAATGTCATGGCCTGCCATGTCGGAACGTCGGGCAAGCTTCCCGCCCACCGCGAACAGGCCATTCGGGTCCGCAGGGAGATCTTCGAAGACGCCGGCGCGGCCGAGCACATTGCCGTGTTCCAGGTCCCGCACCACTGGCTGTTGAATGTCCTGACGATCAACGACGATCACGCGATCATCGGCTTCCCCAAACAAGCAAGCGATCCCCATCTGAGCCATGCGGTGCGGCTCTCCGGGCAGTCCTTTGTGTCGCAGATCACGCAGTGGTTCGACACCTGCCTGCTGCCGTCGGCTCACGTCGTCGACCTGGAGACGTTGACCCTGAGGGCGGTGCCCGACGAGGGCGCCTGACCCGATCCATTCATTGAAGTTGCGGTGCGAATGCCGCAGATGAGGAGGCAAGCATGTCGACAGTCGAAACACCCGGTCATGTCACGTCATTGGACAAGTACAAAACCGTTGTCAGTAGCGGTCAGGCGGCTCTCACGGCCCTGCTGACGATGAACGGCGGGGCGACCATCGCGTTCCTGACCTTCATCGGGCATCTCTGGGAGAAAGGGACTCTGCCGGAAGACAGTGTTCACATCCTCATCGGCGCCCTGCAGCTATTCATCTACGGGACATTTTTCGGCGTCCTGGCGTACGGCACGATCTTCCTGACGAACTGTCTCAGCAGCGTCCACTGGCATCGATCAGCCAACGTCATGTTCGCGGTGACGGTGCTCTGCGGAGTGGCGTCAATCGGCAGCTTTCTCGGCGCGAGCTGGCGTGCGGTTGCGGGCTTCGAATCGGCGACCCGCATCCTGCAGGCATGACCTGACGCGCCCAGAACGGTGAGATCATCATCGTCGTGACGAGCGACGTTGCCGAGACCTCGGGTGCGATCCCGGCGAGCTGGCGTCTGGTGGGTCAGTCGCTGGCGCGTCCGTACCGCGTGACGGTTCCGATGGTGGTGCTCGTTGCGCTGGTGCCGTTCTATATCTTCCTGCCGGAGTTGTTTCCGCCCGGGACCAGATACGCTCCCGCGGTGGCGCTGGATCGCGCGCTTCCTCTGGTGCCCTCGTGGGCGCTCATCTATGGGGCGCTCTACTTGTTCCTGATCCTGTTGCCGATCTTCGTCATCCGGCAGGATGAGCAGATCCGGCGGACGGTCTACGCGTATCTGCTGATCTGGCTCACGGCGTATGTCGTATTCGTCGCCTATCCGACCGCGGCTCCGCGGCCGGCGCGGGTGGTGGGGGAGGGATTCGCGGTGTGGGGGCTGCGCGCGCTCTATTCGTCCGACCCGCCGTACAACTGCTTTCCGTCGCTCCACGTCGCGCACTCGTTCGTGTCGGCGCTGGCGTGCTATCGCGTACACCGGCGTCTGGGAATCGCCGCCGTCCTCGGTGCGGCACTCGTGGCCCTGTCCACGCTGTTCACGAAGCAGCACTACATCCTGGACGTGATTGCGGGCGTGCTGCTGGCCGTCGTCGCCTACGCGATCTTCCTTCGGACCTCCGCACGCGACGCGGTTCCCGAATTCGACCGCCGTGTTGCCCCCGGGCTGGCGTGTTGCGTCGGCGGAATCGTCACCCTCGGCCTGGCCGCGTACTGGCTTGCTTACCTCTGGATGGGCGAGACGCGGTTCGAGTTCGGCCCGTAGGCAGATCCGCCTCAGTAGATCGTGAACAGCCCGGCCGCCACCCCCAGCACCGTGCCGGCCGCGAGCTCGGCGGGGGTGTGGTGGTTGAGGTGCCAGCGGGACCAGGCCAGGGTGGCGGCGACGGGGAGCAGGACGGCGGGGGACCAGGGGAAGGCGCGGGCCAGGATGACCGCGCAGAAGGCGCAGAAGAGCATGTGCAGGGACGTCTTGAGGAAGCGGTCGAAGACGAAGCCGATCACCAGGACGGCCACGAGGGCCAGCATCGAGCGGCGGAACGACGGGGGGATCGGGGCCAGGAGGGCGGTCAGGGCGAAGAGGGGGATGGCGATGCGGTAGAGGCCGGAGCGCTGGTCGCGGCGGGAGACGTCGAAGTCGCTCCAGACGCCGCGGTGCACTTTCCAGAGAATGACCGCCGCCATGGGGATCATCGTCGCCGCGGCCACGATCAGCGTCAGGCGCCAGTCGCGCGAGACGAGGGCGACGGTGAGAGGGGAAAGGACGAGGGGGTGGAAGACGATCGAGATCAGCCGCGCAACCCGCAGAAACCGCGGGGGTTGCGGGCGGGAAGGACAGACGGGATCGCCCGTCCCTCCCATCGGAGCTAGCGCGCCGCTTTCTTGATTGCGCCGGAACGGATGCAGCGGGTGCAGACCTGCATCCGCTTCACGGCCGATCCCACCAGAACGCGCACGTTCTGCAGGTTCGGCAGCCAGCGCCGGCTGGAAACGTTGTGGGCGTGGCTCACCTTGTTACCAAAAACAGGGGCCTTGCCGCACACTTCACACATCTTGGCCATCTTGACTCCCTCGAAGCTGAAAGGCGTGGATTGTAACTTCCGGCTCGTCCGCGCGCAAGCTCATGAGCCGCAAACGCGCGCAGGCGAACCACTTATCTAAATCCTGTAGAGTTGACACCAAAAATTAAACGTTGTAATTTCGCGTCACCTTTCTTACATCCCGGTGCCTGTGAGAAGTGAGCGTGAGATGGATGGGGTGAGCGGTGTTCTTCTCAAAGAGCAAAAACGTCGTCGGTCTCGATATCGGCTCTTCAGCGATCAAGCTCGTGGAGCTGAAGGAGAAGAAGGGCGGTAGCTATTCGCTCGTCAAACTCGGCACCGAGCGCCTTTCTCCTGAGGCCATCGTCGACGGCTCCATCATGGACAGTTCCATGGTGGTGGAGACGATCCAGCGGCTGAACACGGACCAGAGCGTCAAGAATTCCAATTACGCCACCTCCCTCTCCGGCCACTCGGTGATCATCAAAAAGATCACCCTTCCGGCCATGTCCCCCGAGGAGCTGGCCGAGTCGATCCAGTGGGAAGCCGAGCAGTACATCCCCTTCGACATCAACGACGTGAACCTCGACTACGTCCCCCTGACCACCCCCGGCTCGGGAGATAACATCGACGTGATCCTCGTCGCGGTGAAGAAGGAAAAGATCAACGACTATACGTCGGTGATCAGCCAGACCGGGAAGCTGCCCGTCCTCGTGGACGTCGACGCCTTCGCCCTCCAGAACGCCTACGAGGTGAACTACGAGGTCGAGGACGGCCGGGTGCTGGCCCTGGTCAACGTCGGGGCCTCGGTCACGAACGTGAACGTGCTGTCGGGCTCGACGTCGATGTTCTGGCGCGACATCACTTTCGGCGGCAATCAGTACACGGACGCGATCCAGCGCGAGCTCAGCCTCTCGTTCGAGCAGGCCGAGGAGCTCAAGCGCGGCAAGGCGGTCGCGGACTACACGATCCAGCAGGTCATCCCGATCCTCAACTCGGTGTCGGAGGATTTCGCGGGCGAGCTGCGCAAGACCCTCGACTTCTTCACCGCCACTTCGGGTGCCGAGCGCGTCGACGAGATCGTTCTCGCCGGCGGGGGCTCGGGTGTGCTCAATCTCGACGCGATCCTCCGCGACAAGTTCGGCATTCCGGTGTCGATCATGGACCCCTTCCGGAAGATCACGGTGGACGAGAGCCAATTCAATCCCGAGGAGCTGGCCGAGCTCGCGCCGAGCATGGCCATCGCCGTCGGTCTGGCGATGAGGAAGTTGGGGGACGCTTGATCAAGATCAATCTGGTGCGGGAAGGGCGGGCGGTCCGAGGAGCCGGGGCAGCTCCATCGGCGGTGGCGGCAGCCACGGCGGGACCAGGGGCGTCCAACATCAACAACATCCTGATCCTCGGCCTGCTCTTTCTCGGAGTGCTGGCCGGACTGGGCTACTGGTTCACCAAGAAGAACCAGCTCGCCGAGCGCAAGGAGACCATCGCCCTGCGCGAGGTCGAGGCGCAGAAGCTCGAGCAGATCATCAAAGAGGTGGAGGAGTACCAGAAGCGCAAGGACTCCCTCCAGCAGCGCATCGACCTGATCGAACAGCTCAAGCAGAACCAGAAGGGACCGGTCCGGATCATGGACCAGATCAGCCGCGATCTGCCCGACCTGGTCTGGCTGGACCGGATGGAGATCACGGCCGGGACGATCTCGCTCTCGGGCCGCGGCCTCAACCCGAACGCCATCGCCCTCTTCGTGGAGAACGTCAAGAACGATCCGTTCTTCGAGGAGCCGCAGCTCGGGACGATGCAGCAGGTCTCGAACGCGCCGGTGGTCTACTCCTTCGACATGACGTTCGGCTTCTCGTACGCGCCGAAGCCGGCGCCGGGCAGCACTCCCGACCCGACGACCACCGCACCAACCACGACCGCGCCGGCGGCCACGCAGTAGCAGTACAGGAGACACTCGATGGCTTTGACTCTGGACGACAAACCGTGGTGGATGGGGATGCTCGTGGGGCTCCTCCTGGCCGGAGGCGCCGTCTATGCCATCGACAGCTTCCTGGTGAAGGGCATCAAAGAGGAGATCGAGTCGGCGGACAGGCGGATCGGGGAGCTCGACCAGAAGATCCAGCAGGGGCGGGCCGCGGAGCGGAAGCTCCCGCAGTTCCGCGCCGAAGTGAAGCGCCTGGAGCTGGAGCTCGAGAAACTGCGCCGCATCCTGCCTTCGACCCGCAACACCGAGGAGATCATCAAGAAGATCAAGTCGCTGGTGGACGAAGGGGAGTTCACGCTGAACCGCCTCTCCTTCCCGCCCCTCGGCGCGGCGACGACCGATCCGTACGTCGAGTGGCCCATCGCCGTCGCCGTCGACGGGCGGTACCATGACCTGGCGATACTCTTCAACAAACTCGGTAATTTCTCGCGCATCATGAATCTGGAGAACATCCGCATCAACGCGCGCGGCGATCAGGAAACCAAGACCATCGGCGCGGAGTTCACGGCCAAGACGTTCGTCTACGTCGAGCCGAGCGAAACGGCACCGGCGGAAGGCGAAGCGAAACCGGGCGGCGGGGCGTAGGGGAGGAGCGATGGTGAACCGACACAGTCTGGCAGTCTCGCTCGTCCTGGTCCTGGCGGCCGTGGCCAGCGTCGTGGCCCAGACGCCGGCCACGGGCACGGCGCCCACGCCGACGACCGGCACCGACGTCCAGAAGACGCTTGAGGAGATCCTCGAGGCGCCGACCACGACGGACACGTACCGCTACGACCCGCAGGGACGCCGCGACCCGTTCCGCTCCCTGATCGGACCGTCGCCGAAGCTGGAGCCGGGGCAGCGCCCGTCGGGCGTGCCGGGCTTCCTGATCGACGAGATGAAGCTGCAGGGCATCTTCCAGACGCGCGCGGGCCTGACGGCCATGATCAGCGGTCCGGACAACAAAGGCTATACGATCAAGTCCGGCGACAAGGTGCTGGACGGCGAGGTGCTGCGCATCACGCCGAATTCAGTGGTGTTCCGGCAGGAAGTCAACGATCCGACTCGCATCGAACGGTACCGCGAAGTCGTGAAGGATTTGTCGCCGACGGCCGCGAAGAAGTGACAGGAGCGCGGTGCAGGTCTCATTGGGCTGCGAGTGGAGGGCGAGATGGTGAAGGTGGGAAGTATGAGTAGAGCCAGGCGAATCCTGCTGATGGGCGGTGTGCTGGTGCTGAGCGTCAGCGCGGCCGAGGCGCGGTTGTGGGGGGCGAAGAAGACCGGCGCGAAGCCGGTTGCCGCCGCGGCGATGCCCGCAGCGGTCGTCCTCAGCGCCGTCGAAGTCGACGGCTCGCAAGTCGTCCTGCGCACGACCGGTGCACCCGCGTACACCTCTTACAGTCCTTCTCCCGGCGTGTTCGTCATCGACCTGACCGGGACCAGCCGCGACGCCGCCGTCGCCGTTCCCTCCGTCCTGCCGCCCGCCGTCGTCTCCATCTCGGCCGACGAAGTGGTGGAGATGGGGACCCGGCTGACGCGCGTCACCTTCCGCTTCGCCGACTCCTTCATGCCGAACGTCGAGGCGGCCGACAAATCGGTCGTCGTGACCATCCCGGCCACGGCCATCGCCATCCAGGAAGCACCGGCCGTCGAAGTGCTGCCGGCCGTGATCCCGGCCACGCAGTCCGCGATGACGGAGCCCGAGCCCGCACCGCTGAACGTTCCGGTCGCGGAAGTCATCGAAGAACGCCCGGCCGCGCCGGTCATCGTCGAGCAGGCGCTGCCCGAACCGGCGGCGGCTGCCATCCAGACGGAAGCCGCGCCGCTGCCGCGCGCCCGCGCGGTGAAGTTCATCGGCGCGAGCACGCACGACGGCAACGTGGAAGTGCGCATCGCCGGCGACGGCGCGCTGAAGTACAAGGCCTTCCGCCTGGAAGGTCCCTCGCGACTCGTCATCGACCTCGACGGCGTGAAGAACGCCGTGGTGAAGAACAACGTGACCGTGGACGACGCGGTCGTGAAGCGCGTCCGCGTGGCGCAGTTCAACCCGAACGTGGCCCGCGTGGTCGTCGACCTCGCGCAGAAGGCGCAGTACGACATCGTCACCGGCGGCGACGCGCTGCGCATCGTCTTCCCCTCCAGCATGGCAGTCGCCTCGCCTTCCAGCACGGTGGTCGCACCACGCGTGTTCGAGACGGCGCCGGCGCCGGTTGCCGCGGCGGCTTACGTCGCGCCGCCTCCGCCGGTCCGCAAGGCGGAGCCGGAGCCGGCATGGACGCCGCCCGTGCAGACGGCCTCGAAACCGCTCTCGCAGCCCGTGCCGCAGCCGGTCTCGAACCCGGTCGTCCCCGACGACATCCCGGCCAGCGTGCCGGTGATCGCGGACAACAGCTCGTGGAGCATGCCGCCGACGCCGCGTCCCGCGCCGCCCGCCTCGCAGGGCGCGCGCAAGGTGATCAACGCGCCGGTGGACCAGGAGCCGCCGATCCAGCCGCGCACGGAAGACGTCTTCAGCACCGCGCCGCAGGCCAACAGTGCCACGCAGCCGCAGAACCTCACGGGACGCACGCTGAGCGGCGGCCCGCGCCAGTTCAACGGCGAGCCGCTGTCGCTGGCCCTCAAGGAAGCAGACATCAAGGACGTGGTCCGCACGTTCGCCGAGCTGACGGGACTGAACATCGCCGTCGACCCCGGCGTGACGGGCTCGGTCACGGTCGACTTCGTCGACGTTCCGTGGGACCAGGCCCTCGACCTGATCCTGCGGCAGAACGGCCTCACGTACATCCTCGAAGGCAACGTGATGCGCATCGGCACGATCGACCGCCTGGCGGCGGAGACGGCGGCCACGCGCCGGCTGGCGGAAGAGGAGCGGCTGAACGTGCCGCTGACGACGCTCAGCTTCAAGCTCTCCTACGCCCGGGCCAACGAAGTGGCCGGGCTGCTGCGCGACATCGCCTCGCCGCGGGCGCGCATCATCGTCGACCCGCGCACGAACCAGCTCGTGATCAGCGAGGTGCCGCAGTACCTGTCGACGATGCAGAACCTGATCGCCACGGTGGACATCCCGAACCGTCAGGTGATGATCGAGGCGCGCATCGTGGAGAGCTCGCAGATCTTCCGCAACTCCTGGGGCATCGACTTCAACTTCGGCGGCACGCTCGACCCGGCCCTCGGCACGGGCACGGGCCTGGTGTTCCCGAACCGGGTCGGCTTCACGGGCGGTCCGTTCACCTTCGGCGGCTCCGCCGCGCCGATCCTGACGCTCAGCTTCCTCGACGTCCTCGGCGTGTTCGACCTCGACGTGACGCTCCGCGCCGCGGAATCGGCCGGCTACATCAAGGTCATCTCGGCGCCGCGCGTCACGACGCAGGACAACACGCCCGCGGAAATCCAGAGCGGCTTCCAGATCCCGTATCAGACACGCATCAACTTCACGACCACGGTCACCTATCTCGACGCCACGCTGCGGCTCTCGGTCACGCCGCAGATCACCGAGGCGGGCACTGTGATCATGGAGATCGCGGTGCAGAAGAACGAGCCGGCCACCGGTCTGGCCATCGAGGGCGCGGCCGGAACGCCGCTCACCACGCGCCAGGCGCGCACGCGCCTGATGGTGCGCGACGGCGGCACGGCGGTCATCGCCGGGATCTTCCAGACCCGCGACAACAGGACCCAGAGCCGGGTGCCGATACTGCACCAGATCCCGATCATCGGGAACATTTTCAAGACGCACAACACGGCAACGGACCATGATGAGCTGCTCATCTTCATCACGCCGCGAATCGTGAGAGTGTGAGGAGCGGGGAGGGGCGTATGAGAAGCCTGAGAAAGATGATCAACCTGGCGGCGGCGCTGGCACTGAGCGCGGCCGTGGCCGGCTGCAGCGGCGAGCTCACGGACAATGCAGCACCCGTGGACCTGGTCGCCACCAACACGCAGAACCTGAACATCATCGAGCTGAATCCGATCATTGCGGCGGACGATTCCGACTGCGACCTCGACGTCGGCACGATCCGGTTGCAGGTGATCCCCAAGCGCGCGGACGTCGACACGGTCGCGTCGCAGGTTCGGGTCACGCGCTACCGGGTGTCGTACCAGCGCACCGACGGCGGACGGCTGGTGCCGGCGCCGTTCGTCCGTTCGATGGACGCGCTGATCGCCGTGGGCAATAGCGCCGACGTCAGCGATTTCCTGATCGTGCAGCCTGACGCGCTGTCGCAGGCCCCGTTCGCGGCCCTCCTGCCGCAGAACGGCGGACGTGATCCGGATACGGGACGGCCGTTCGTGAAACTGGATGTGATCGTCGAGCTCTTCGGCGAAACGCTGGGCGGCGACAATGTGTACGACGCCACGCGCTTCTCGCTGGATTTCTGTTATGGCTGCGGGGGATGCTCGTGATTCGCGGGCCGCGCGCCACCACGCGCGGCCTCTGCTGGATGGGGGTCGGTCATGAAAATTAGAAACCGGAAATCGTGGGTCGTTCTCGTTGCGATCCTGCTGCTCTTCGCCGCCTGTAAGGGCGAGTCGCCGACCGCGCCCCCCGTGGGCACGACTCCCCCCGGAGGCGGCACGCCGCCCACGGGTGTGTCCATCGTCCTGACGCCGTCGAATACGACGCCGGCCGTCGACGGCACCGTCACCATCACGGCGAACGTGACGAACGGCGGACAGCCCGTGCCCAACGGCACGGCCGTGGAGTTCACCTCCAACGGCGGCGTCCTGAACGGCGGCGGTACGTCGGTCCTCAAGACCACCACCGGCGGCATCGCCACGGTGACGCTGACCTCCGGCACGACCGGCACGATCCGCGTGACGGCCACGGTCAACAACGTGACCCGCGAGACGGCGGTGACGTTCCAGGCCGCGCCCACCACGCCGACGCCGCCGAACACCACGCCGACCATCGTCTCAGTCACCCCGAACATCGGCCGGCCCACGGGCGGTGAGACCATCCGCATCATCGGGACGAACTTCCGTCCGCCGGTGCGCGTGCTCTTCCGCTACGCGGGGCTGGCCACGCCGGTCGAAGCATTCGTGGTCGCGTCGACGGAAACGACCATCGACGTCATCACCCCGGCCGTCAACCTCGGCGCGGGACAGCAGCTCATCACCGACATCATCGTCCTCACCAACGCCGGCACGGCCAGCGAGGCCCGCGCCGAGCTCACCGGCGCGTTCACGTTCCGCAACGAGCAGCTCACCCCGGTCATCTCCACGGTCACGCCGAACTCCGGCCCCGTGACCGGCGGCACGCGCGTCTCGATCTTCGGCGAAGGCTTCCAGGAGCCGGTGCAGGTACTGTTCGACACGGCCGAGGCGAAAGTGCTGAACGTGAAGTTCAACGAGATCCTCGTGGAGAGCCCGGCCGGCCGCGACACGTCGCCCACGGGCGAAGGCCCGGTCGTCGGTCCGGTCACGGTCTCGGTCCGCAACATCAACTCGAATCAGGCCGGCACTCTCACCGGCGGCTTCCTCTATAAGAACGCCATGCAGATCATCGCCGTGGGCCCGGGCGGAGCAGTGGCGGGAGTCGCCGGCACGCGCGTGACGATCGACGGCAACGGGTTCGTCTCGCCGGTGGTCATCGTCGTGCGGACCACGGAAGGGGACATCGGTCTGCAGCCGATCAGCGTCACCGGGACGAAGATCGTGGCCATTGCGCCGGCCATCCTCCCCAGTAGCTGCGAGGACCTGATCGGGCCGCTCATCATCACGAATATCGTCAACGGCGATCAGGCCGAAGGGCCTCCGTTCACGTTCTTCGTGCCGGAGCCGATCATCGTGAACGTCAGTCCTTCGACGGTGGTCGCGGGGCAGAACGTCGTCGTGACCGTCGCCAATGCGTCGCCGGGCGGCACGCGCCTCACGCTCGGCGACCGCAGCGTCTTCCCCACGACCTCGACGTTCGACGAGACCACTCGCGTGGCTACCTTCACGATCGCCACGCCGACGGACATCGACTTCCCGACGGTTGCCTGCACCATCGCCGGCGTTACCGGCGAGCGGCAGACGGGCGTTCGTTTCGACGTCGGCTACGAGAACGTCACCACGAGTTGCACGGACACGGCCACGCAGGCTCTGCTCATCAACCCGCTGGACACCAGCTGCGTCCTGCCGCCCCCGGCGGTGCTGAGCGTCAGTCCTGCCGGTGCCGCCTGCGCGATCGTGCCGGGTACGACCGCGGCAGGGTCGGTCACGGGCACGACGACGATCACCGTGTCGAACACCGCGGCCAACGGGGCGCAGGATCTGCGCGTGACGTCGGTCGGGATCACGAACATGGTGAACGGCAACTTCACCGTCAGCCCCGTCACGGCGACGATTCCCGCCGGAAGCAGCACCGAATTCACCGTGACCGTGGATCCTGGCGTCGCAGGTCCGTTCAGTGCCGATGTGTCGTTCACGACCAGCGCAGGGAACGACACGGTCTGTGTCAACGGGACCGGTACTTAGTCGTTACTCCGCAATGATTCCAGTCGAACCGCCCCCTTCGTGGGGGCGGTTCGCGTCTGGTGCGGTTAGAATCAAGGTCCGCGATGGCTCAAGCCGCGACGAATCCAAAGATCGAAGAACTGCGTTTCCGTCTGAAGACGGACCCGCGGAGCCGTCTTTTCTATCAACTGGCCGAGGAGCTGCGGAAGGCCGGACACTTCGACGAGTCCGAGCAGGTGCTCCGTTCGGGCCTCGGCGTCTATCCGACGTACCTAGCCGCGTGGGTCAGTCTCGGACGCGTGCTGCGCGAACAGAAGAACGACGCCGGCGTGGTCGAGGCCCTGAACCGGGCCATGCAACTCGACCCCGGCAACGTCGTCGCCGCCCGCCTCCTCGCCGACGCCTACCTCAACCTCGGCGACAACGTCGAGGCCATCAAAAAGTACAAGCTCGTCCTCGCCCTCATGCCGGGCGACGAGGAGTTGAAGGTCACCATCGAGAGGCTGGACCGGAACATCCGGCAGGCGCTGGAGCCGGAGCAGTTCGAACCCGAGCCCCCGCCCGGCGTCGAGGCAGCTGGCGGGACGCTGGCGTTCCAGCTCGAGGACGATCCCGACGTAGCGCAGGTGTCCGCGGCGGCAGAGGCCCCCCCCACCCTCGGCAGCGAGGACACTTCGGCTGCGCTCAGTGCAGGCGCTGCCGCAACAGCCGCCGGGACGGCGGCGCTCCCGTTCCCTGACGACCAAAGCGGACCGCCGGCGTCCGCGCCGGCTGTTCTGCAGGCGTCCCCGCCTGCAGAAGCTCCCGCCCTCGCCGAGACGGCAGCGATCGTCTTCGAAGACTCTCCCTTCGACCGCACCGCTCCTCCGTTCGACGAAGACGAGGACGAAGCCGTCGCCACGGGCGACGTCGAGCCGATGCTCGTCGCGCACGACGAGTCCCCCTTCGAAGAACCGGTCGACCACGCCGCCGCCGCTGCCATCGAGATCGAAGCCCCTCCCGGCTTCCACATCGACGAAGCGCCGCTCGCCGCCGAGGTCCCGGCGCCGGTCGTCGTCGAAGACGACGAAGCCGACATCTTCGCGCCCGCTACTCCCGAGCCGCAGCCGCAGGCCGAGGAACTGACCAACACCCTCACCATGGCCGATCTCTATGCGCGCCAGGGACTGGTCAACGAGGCGCGGCACATCTACGAGAACATCCTGTCGCGCGACCCCGCCAACACAGACGTCCGCGCCAAGCTGGACGCCATCACGCCCCGCATGAATCCGAAGATCGAGCGGCTCGAGCGCTGGCTGGCCAAAGTGTCGAGGAAAGAGGTGGGGCGTGTTTAGAGACGTACTGACGGGCCTGCGCGAGCGGATCGAAGGGGCCATGGCGGTCAGTCTCATCGGCCTCGACGGTATCGCCGTGGAGACCGTCGGCGACCGCGCCGTCCCGCTCGACGTCCTCGGCGCGGAGTTCGGCAGCTTCATCAAGTCCATCCGCCACGCCAACACGGAGCTGAACACGGGCGAGGTGCTGCAGTTCTCGCTCGTCACGGAGAAATACATCACCTTTCTCTCCGAGGTCACTTCCGAGTACTACATCCTCCTCGTGCTCGATCCGGGCGGCAACTACGGCCGCGCGCGGTTCGAGCTCTCCAAGGCGAAGTATTTGCTTCGCGACGAGTTGATCTGAGAGGTAGCGATTTGAAATTTCAAGAGATTCTGGAGCTCATCGACCGAGTCGCCGAGCGCGGCATCCACTCGATCGAGATCGAACAGTCGGGCACCAAGCTCAAGATCGAAGGCAAAAGCTCGCAGTCGCACGTCTTCCACGTTGGCGAGATGAAAAGCGAGTCCGCCCCTTCGATTGCCCTTTCGTCCGCGCCCGCCGCGCCCGAGCTCACCCGCGCGGAAGTGCAGGCCAAAGCCGACGAAGAGAGCGAAGCCGGGCTGCACATCATCACCTCGCCCATCGTCGGGACCTACTACCGCTCGCCCAGCCCCGAGTCGCCGCCCTTCGTGAACGTCGGCGACAAGATCTCCAAGGGGAAGGTGCTCTGCATCATCGAGGCGATGAAGCTGATGAACGAGATCGAGTCGGACATCGACGGCGTCATCGCCAAGATCTATCCGCAGAACGGCCAGCCCGTCGAGTACGGCGAGAAGCTGTTCGCGGTCAAGGTATAGTCCGCGCCGCATGTTCTCCAAGGTCCTGATCGCGAACCGCGGCGAGATTGCCCTCCGCGTCATCGCCGCGTGCAAGGAAATGGGGCTGAAGACGGTGGCTGTCCATTCGGAGGCCGACCGCGACTCGCTCCACGTCCGCTACGCCGACGACGACGTCTGCATCGGACCGGCGGCCTCGAAGCAGAGCTACCTCAGCATCTCCAGCATCATCGCCGCGGCGGAGATCTCCGGCGCCGACGCCATCCATCCCGGCTACGGCTTCCTCTCCGAGAACCCGCACTTTGCGGAGATCGTGGCCGAGTGCCGCCTGACCTTCATCGGCCCGCCGGCCGAGGCTATCCGCCTGATGGGCGACAAGGCCCGCGCCCGCGAGACGGCCAAGAAAGCCGGCGTCCCGATCATCCCCGGCAGCGAAGGGGCGGTGCGCTCGGTGGAAGAGGCGACCGAGGTCGCGAAGACGATCGGCTTCCCGGTCATCCTCAAGGCCTCCGCCGGCGGCGGCGGACGGGGCATGCGCATCTGCTGGGAAGAGAGCGATCTCGGCAACCAGTTCGAGACGGCGCGCAACGAAGCGGAGCGCGCCTTCGGCGACGCGGCGGTGTACCTCGAGAAGTATCTCGAGCGCCCGCGCCACATCGAGATCCAGGTCTTCGCCGATACGTTCGGCCGCGTGGTGGCCCTCGGCGAGCGCGAATGCTCGATCCAGCGCCGCCACCAGAAGCTGATCGAGGAGTCGCCGTCGCCCGCGCTGACGCAGGAGATCCGCGACCAGATGCAGTCCGCCGCCATCCGGCTCTGCCAGGCGGTGAACTACGTCAACGCCGGCACGATCGAGTTCCTCTTCCAGGACGGCCAGTTCTATTTCATGGAGATGAACACCCGCATCCAGGTCGAGCACCCTGTGACCGAGGAAGTGACGGGCATCGACCTGGTCAAAGAGCAGATCCGCGTCGCGGCTGGCGAGCCGTTGTCGGTGCCGCAGGGAGAGTTCCGCCTGCGCGGCCATGCCATGGAGTTCCGCGTGAACGCGGAGGACCCGGTCACGTTCGCCCCGAACCCCGGCAAGATCCGCGAGCTGCATCTCCCGGGCGGTCCCGGCGTGCGCGTCGACACGCACATCTACCGCGACTACAACGTCCCGCCGCACTACGACTCGCTGCTGGCGAAGCTGATCGTCCGAGGGAAAGACCGCGCCGAGGCGATCGCCCGGGGCCGCCGTGCCCTGGAGCAGTTCGTGGTCGAGGGCGTGAAGACGACCATCCCCCTGCACCGGGCCATCCTGAACAACGAGCAGTTCATCCGCGGAGACATTTCGACGCGTTTCATGGACAAGTTCTCGCTGTAGACATACCCTTTCACCATTCCCCAATGAAAATCTACCTGGTCGGCTTCATGGGCTCCGGCAAGACGACCATCGGCCGGGAGCTGGCGGCTCGCATCGACGCACCGTTCTTCGACCTCGACGAGTTGATCGAGTCGGCGGAGAAGATGTCGATCCGGGAGATGTTCGCCACCAGGGGCGAGCCGTACTTTCGGAAGCGCGAGCGCGATCTGCTGCGCTCGACGAAGCACCTCGAGGCCGCCGTCGTGGCCACGGGCGGCGGGACGTTCACGTTCGACGAGAACATCCAGTTCATCCAGTCCGAGGGCTTGTCGGTCTACCTGTCGGCCCCGTATGCGCTGCTGCGCTCGCGCATCGGCTCGAAGGACGACCGGCCGCTGTTCCGGGACGACATCTCCACGCACGAGCTGTACGCCAACCGCATCCGCTACTACCGCATGTCGGACATCACCATCGACGTGCGCGAGGAAGAGACGCCGGTCGAGATCGTGGAGCGCCTGGTGCTGGAACTCCCGAAGAACGTGCTCGACGCGGCCCGGCGCTCGTCCGTGCGCTCGGCAGGGAGACGCGCGTGAGAGCACTGGTCGTCAGCGACCTGCACGCCAACATGGAGGCGCTGCGCGCGGTCATGGCGCGCGTCCGCCGCAAGAAGTTCGAAGTGGTCTTCTGCCTCGGCGATTTCGTCGGCTACGGCGCGCAGCCGAACCACGTGCTCGATCTGATGCGCACGGTGAAGTCGCGCAAGGTCTACATCCGCGGCAACCACGACCGCGTGGCCTCGGGGCTCGACGACGGCAGCGGCTTCAATCAGGCCGCGAAGGCCGCCGCGCTCTGGACGCGCGACCATCTCAGCGCCCCGAACCGCCGCTTCCTCCGCGACCTCCCGGTCGGACCAGTGACGCACCGCGGGGTGATGCTCTGCCACGGCTCGCCCTACGATGAGGATGAGTACGTGTTCAACGTCCACCACGCGGCGCAGATCCTGGCCCTGTTCGACGCCCCGTTCATCCTCTTCGGGCACACGCACCTGCCGGCGGTCTTCTCGATCGACCCCGACCAGAACGTGCGCGGCTTCGCGGTGCGCGAGGAGGCCACGGTCAAGCTCGACCCGAAGCTGCGCTATTTGATCAACCCCGGCTCCGTCGGCCAGCCGCGCGACCGCAATCCCGCGTCCGCCTGCATGATTCTCGACACGGACAAGAGCACGGTGCGGTTCTTCCGCGTGCCGTACGATCTGAAGAAGACCCAGTCGTCGATCCTCAAGGCCGGGCTCCCGCAGATCCTCGCGTCCCGCCTGCAGTTCGGGACGTAGTCCCCCCGAGCGAGCGACGGCGTGTGGCGGGTCCAGGACTGTCGCCCGCTACGCGGGCTCGATGAATGGTCGACCCCATTCCACCGGCTGAAGCCGGTGGCTATTTCCTGAAGCCCGCTACGCGGGCCAGGCTTGCCGCCGTAGGCGGCTCCAGGAAATAGCCCCCGGCTTCAGCCGAGGCTTCAGCCGGGGGTGGTACGTGCCACTGGAACGAGCCCGCGGAGCGGGCGACAGAACAGATCAGTCCCATAGAGATCGACCATCGAAGTCTCGTCTGCCGCCCGCTTTGCGGGCTGGACGGGGGGCCGTATTGCTTGCCCGGCCTGAAAGGCCGGGCCTACAGATCTTGCGCTGCCTTTGGCAGCAGCAACCCGAGTCCATCGGCAGACTCACACACAACGACCAGCTCCTGGACACTGTCTTCCGGGAAGCAGCGCTCAGCATCACGGAGGGCATCGTTCATATGCGCCCATATGAAACGAGGCATCGCGGAAGCAATCGATGACATGGGTCCATGCAATCCGAGGCATCGCGGAAGCCAACTTTCATATGGGCCCATATGAAAGTTGGGAGCAGGGACGAGATCTTTCATATGGGCCCATATGAAACGAGACATCGCGGACGCCATCGATGACATGGGTCCTTGCAATCCGAGGCATCGCGGAAGCCCACTTTCATATGGACCCATATGAAAATAGGGAGCAGGGATGGGATCTTTCATATGCGCCCATATGAAACGAGGCATCCCGGAAGCAATCGATGACATGGGTCCAGGCAATCCGAGGCGTCGCGGAAGCCAACTTTCATATGAGCCCATATGAAAAATGGAAACAAGGACGAGATCTTTCATATAGGCCCATATGAAACGAGGCATCCCGGACGCCATCGATGACATGAATCCATGCCAACGGAGGCATCGCCGAAGCCGACTTCCATATGGGCGCATATGAAAAAAGGGAGCAGGGACGAGATCTTTCATATGGGCCCATATGAAAGATGACGTCGCGGACCCCCTCGTTCGGGTGAACCCACGGGAAACGAGACGTACCGGGACGCCGTCGTTCATATGCCCCCATATGAAACGAGGCATCGCGGGCGCCACCGTTACTGTCGAGCGTGACAGCCGTGGCATCATAGGTCCCATGCTTCGGCGATAGCCTGTCCTCCACCAGAGACGCAGTTCCCCGGTTGAGGACACCGCGGTACCGTACGCGGCTGGCAAGTCGTTGAAAACACATGCGGAATACTCAGCCGTGCGTGGCATGTCGGCCGCAACCGGAGCAGTCCCGGATAGCAGGAGTCCTCCATGAAAAAAGCTCTTCTTCTCACTCTTCTGACCGCCATCGCCCTTCCCACTCTCGCGGAGGATGACCGGCATCAGTCCTACCTCTCGTTCGAAGAGGGCGGCACGATCGTCCGTTCGGGCGAGGACCAGCAGGAGATCCAGGCCCACCGCAACCTGCCGGTCTACCCGGGCGATGAGGTGATCACGGCCCGCCGAGGACGCGCGGAAGTGCGGCTCGCCGACGGCAACATCATCGGCATCGACCGCGCCACGTCGCTCCGCTTCCGCTCCATCCTCGACGCCTACGAAGGCGACGCGACGGAGACGGTCATCGAGCTGCGCCAGGGCAAGGTGGCGGTGCACCGCCCCGACATCGGCGCCGATCACGTGCGCCTCGACACCGACCACGCCAGCTACGTCGCCGAATACGAGGCGGTGTACTCGGTGGAGACGGACTCGCGCGGCAGCGACCGCGTGACCGTGTTCGACGGCTCGCTGGAAGTGCGCACGCCGTCCCGCACCACCCGTCTCCGCGAAGGGGAGTCAGCCAGCGTCGACGACCGCGGCACCTACGACCTCCTCGGCGATCAGACCGCCTCCTCGGACGATTTCGAGCGCTGGTTCCTCAAGCGCGCCGAGCGCTTCGGCACGTACACGAACCGCTACATGGACCGCCGTCTGTCGTACTGGTCGGACGATCTCGACGACCACGGCCGCTGGGTCCACGTGACCGGCATCGGCTGGTCGTGGCGTCCGTACGTGGCCGTCGGCTGGCGTCCGTACTACAACGGCTACTGGCACAACCGCGCCGGCTGCCTGACCTGGGTCTCGTACGATCCGTGGGGCTGGGGCACGTATCACTACGGCCGCTGGGCCTTCGACCCGGGCTACGGCTGGGTGTGGGTGCCGGGCTACGGCTACTCGCCGGCGTGGGTGTACTGGGCTTACGGCTCCAACTATGTCGGCTGGGCTCCGGCCGGCTGGTGGGATTGCCATCGCTCGTACTACAACTGGGCGTATCACCCGTACCGCAATTCCGGTTCGCGCATCGGCTTCGGCTTCTACGGCCGCGTGAAGGTGAATGACTTCGACCTCCGTCCGTGGACGTTCGTCGACCCGCAGGGCGTGATCTCGAACCGCGTCGACCGCGCCGCCCTCACGGCGGACGCGATCAAGCAGCGCCTCGGGCGCTCGCGCGACGGCTTCGCCACGATCGCCGGCGGCTCGCACCGCTTCACCCGCGCGGAATGGAACGATCCGGCCGAAGCGATCCGCCGCCGCGGCCTCGACGGCCGCCACACCGGCGCCGAGACGGGCGCTCCGGCACCCATCGACGTGACGCCGTTCTTCCGCCGCGATGGCGACGTCTCCGGTCCGGTGCGCGACCGCATCGTGCGCGGACGCGGCCCTGCCCCCGGCGGCTCCGGCTCGTACACCGGCGGCACCCGCACCGGCACCATCGGCGGAGGCTCCTCGGGGTCGCTCGCGCCGATCGGCTCGGGCAGCGTCGCTCCGATCGGACGCGGCAGCGTCGCGCCGATCACGCCGGGCTCCGCGACGGAAGGCCGCCGCGGCGATTCCAGCACCGGACGCGTGGGCCGCGGCGGCAGCGGTGGCACCGGAGCGGTGGCCACGCCTCCTCCAGCCACGCCGCCGGCTACGACTCCGGAACGCGACGCGGCCCGCGACTGGCGCCGCCGCGAGCGCGAGGCACAGCCGAGCGAGCCGACCACGGGCGGCGCGACCAGCGGTGCGACGGAGCGCCGCGGCAGCGGTGACTCCTGGCGCAATCGCGTGCCTCGGGGCGGCTCGGGCGACACGTCGGCGGCGAATCCGAATCCGCCCACGGGCAGCAGCAGCGGCAGCACCGCGTCCCCGAGCTCCGGCTCGAGCGACGCGCCGCGCCGCGTGATCGAGGGCATCGGCGGCGCCCGGGTCCGCCCGCGCGACGACGCCAAGCCGCGCGACACGGGCAGCAGCAGTGGCAGCACGACGCGTGAGCGCAGCAGCGGGTCCCGTGACAACGGCAGCAGCACCCGTGACCGCAGCGGCGACCGCAGCTCGGGCTCCCGCGGCGAGAGCGCCGGCCGCAGCAGCGGGTCCCGCGACAGCGGCAGCCGCGCCAGCACGCCGCCCCCGCCCCCTCCGCCTGCCCCGGCACCCAGCCGCGACAGCGGCAGCAGCGACGGCGGCGGCCGCGCCAAACGCGACCGCGACAACTGATCGCAATCTCGAAAGAGCCTCCCGCCCGGGAGGCTCTTTTCGTTTGGAGCGCCGGCTTTCGGAGCGCCGGCATCCTGCCGGCCGGTCCGCCGGCTTCCAGCCGGCCCGGTCCCCGCCGGCTGGAAGCCAGCGGACCGGCCGCCTGGGAAGGCGGCGCTCCGGGGCCGCGTCGAACGGCGGCGCTTCGCGGCCCTCGCTGTAGAATCCCCCGCGAATGTCGCTCCCCCTGTTCTTCGCCCTCTACTGTCTGGAGGCGGGGTTGTTCTTCACCGTGGTCCCGTGGACGAGCATCTGGTCGCTCAACTCGCTGCTGCACAGCAGCGCGACGGTCGGCCTGATGGCCGACAACCCCTTCGTGCGCGGCTTCGTCTCCGGCATCGGCGTCCTGCACCTCATCGTCGGCGTGCGTGAGCTGGCCCGCGTCATCCGCGCCCGGCGGCGGAGCGGCGTGCAGTGAAGCGGTTCTCGCGGCTGCTGTTCCCTCTGGTCATCGCCGCCGCGATGGTCGTTCTGTACTGGGTGGTCCGCAACAACCACGCGGTCATCATGAAGGCGCAGCTCGATCCGGCGTTCCTCGAGAAGCTCACGAAGTTCCTGATCATCGTCCCGCTGATCTTCTTCGTCATCCGGGCCATGGACTTCGTCGCCTTCGACATGATGTCGCGGCGCCGCAACCTGCGGGCGCCGGTGCTGCTCCGCGAGATCGTCACCATCGTGGCCTTCGCCGTCCTGCTGGCGTGGGCCATCTCGGCGATCTTCGAGACCAAAGTCACGGCCTTCCTCGCCACCGGGACCATCGTCGCCGCCGTCCTCGGTCTGGCCTTGCAGGAGACCCTCGGCAACCTCTTCGCCGGCATCGCCCTCCATCTCGAAGACAGCTTCGAAGTCGGCGACGTGATCCGCACCGGCGACCAGCTCGGCATCGTGGAGGCGACGCGCTGGCGCGGCACACGGGTGCGCACTTTCCAGAACAGCATCGTCATCGTCCCGAACTCGATGCTGGCCCGCGAGCGCCTGGAGATCTTCCCGCGCAACAACCTCAATGCGCGCGTGCTGCAGATCGGCATCGACTACAACGTGCCGCCCGCCACCGCCCTGAGCGTGCTCACCCAGGCCGCCTCGCACGTCGACGGCGTCTCCAGCCAGGTGCCGGCGTTCGCGCGCGTCGGCGGCTTCGGAGACTCGTCGGTGCTCTACGAGATCAAGTACCACATGACCGACTACTCGCAGCGCGACCGCATCGACGCCGACATCCGCAAGGCGGTCTGGTACGCGCTGAAGCGCAACCATCTCCCGATCCCGTTCCCGATCCGTACGCACGTGCGCTATCAGCCGCCGGCGCCGCACCGCGAGCCCAGCGTCGGCGAGATCGGCGAACGGCTGGGAGGGATCGACATCCTCTCGCCGCTCCCGCCCGACGCGCATGCCAGCATCGCCGCCGTGGCCCGCATTCACACGTTCGGAAAAGGGGAGACGATCATCCGCGAGGGAGGCGCCGGCAGCTCGATGTTCGTCGTGCACGAAGGCGTCGTCTCGGTCCTGGTCGCCGAAAGCGAGATCGCCCGCCTCGGCGAAGGCGACGTCTTCGGCGAGATGGCGCTGCTCACCGGCGAGAACCGCGCCGCGGACGTCGTGGCCATGACCGACGTCATGGCCATCGAGATCACGAAGAACGCGCTCCAGCCCGTACTGCACGCGCATCCGGAGCTGGCCGACGCCATCTCGGCGAAGGTCTCCGAGCGCCGCGGCAATCTCGACTCGCTGAAGAACGCGTCGAACGACGAGGCCCAGCGGACGATCCTGTCGCGGATTCGCACTTACTTTGGACTATGACTGAGGGCTTATGAAGCGCCTCCTCATCGTCGAAGACAAGGAGTCGCTGGCGCACATGCTGCGCGAGGCGGTGGAGGCGGACGGCTTCGAGCCCGACGTCGCCTCGACGGGCAGCGAGGCCATGCGCTGGCTCGCCGAAGGACGCCGCTACGCCGCCGTGCTGACGGACCTGCGCCTGCCGGGAGCGGACGGCATCGCCGTGCTGCGCCAGGCCAAAGAGAGCGACCCCGAGGTGCCGGTGATCATGATGACGGCTTTCGGGACGATCGAGAACGCCGTCGAGGCCATGAAGCTCGGGGCGTTCGACTTCATCCAGAAGCCGATCGACGTCGATCACCTGTCGCTGCTGCTGCGACGCTGCCGCGAGTACCGCGAGCTGCGCCACGAGAATCTGCTGCTGAAGGAAGAGTTCCAGAAGCTGTACCGCCTTCCCGCCATCGTCGGTGAGTCGCCGCGCATCGTGGAGGTCTCGCACGCCATCCAGCGCGTCGCACCGACCGACTCCACGGTCCTCCTCCTCGGCGAGTCGGGCACGGGGAAGGAGCTGTTCGCGCGGGCCATCCATACGCTGTCGCCGCGGCGCGACCGCGCCTTCGTGGCCATCAACTGCGCGGCCATTCCGGTGACGCTCATCGAGAATGAATTGTTCGGACACGAGAAGGGCTCGTTCACCGGCGCCTCGGGACGGCAGCTCGGCAAGTTCGAGCTGGCCGACAGCGGGACGATCTTCCTCGACGAGATCGGCGAGCTCGATCTGGCCGTGCAGGCCAAGATCCTGCGCGTGCTGCAGGAGCGGCGATTCGAGCGCATCGGTGGCACGGCCGCGATCGACGTCGACGTGCGCATCATCTGCGCCACGAACCGCGAGCTCGAGGAGAACGTGCGCCGCGGCGCCTTCCGCGACGATCTCTACTTCCGCATCAACGTCTTCCCGGTGACCATCCCGCCGCTGCGCGCGCGGGCCGAGGACGTCGACGCGCTGGCGGACTTTTTCGTCCAGCGCTTCGCCCGCGAGCTGCCGCGGCCCGGCCTGCACCTGAGCGATGCGGCGCGGGCGCAACTGCGCGCGTATGACTGGCCGGGCAACATCCGCGAGCTGCAGAACTGCATCGAGCGCGCGGCCATCCTCTGCGACCGCAATACCATCGAGCCCCGCGACCTCCGCCTCGGCGCCTCGACCGATGACGCGCTCCGCGACGCGCTCGACCTCTCCGGCACGCTGGACGAGACGTCGGCGCGCACGCTGCGCCTCGTGGAGCGCGTGAAGATCACGGACGCGCTGCGCCGTACGGCGAGCCGCAACGAGGCCGCCGACGCGCTCGGCATCTCGGTACGCACGTTGAACGCGAAGATGAAGGAGCTAGAGATCGAATGAGCTACCCGACGTCCCGCGACGTGGTGCAGTTCCTCAACGAACGCTTCGCCGCGCGCGGCCTGCCGTACCGCCTCGAGCACATCGCCGTGCTGCCGTACATGAATCCGATGTGGATGGCCAACTGGGAGGTACCGCAACTCGCCGACGCGCCGGAGCAGGACATCATCGAGGAGGAGATTCGCGAGGCGCGCTGGCAGTATCCGCAGGTGCTGCAGGATTACTGACGAATTCTGAACACGACGTCCGTGCCGAAGCGTTGTACCGGCTCGAGCTTCTGCAGCATCGGTTGAATCGTGGCCCGTTGCTCGTCGGAGAGCCGCGCTTCGTGGACGATCAGCAGCTCGCCGCCCGAGCGCTGCACCGCGGCGATGAACGCGTCGCCGTAGGGGAGCTTGCGCAGCTCCTCATGCGCCGGCGTTTCCCACCCCGAGGTCCCGTTGAGGAGGGGGACGCGATGCCGCGTCTGCGCGAGCAGATAGAGGAACGGCACGCCGTCCGCGAGCATCGGCAGCTCGATCACCGCCCGCGGCTTCGCATGCGCCAGCCACGCGTACACCGGCGCGACCTCGGCGTCGACCTGCGTCCAGTGGATCTTCGCCGCGACCTCGATCACCGCCACGAGCAGCAGCACGATCCCCGCGCGCTTCACCCGCGCCATCACCCACACCGCCCCGACCGCTGCCAGCACCGCGATCCCCACATACGCAATCGCCGCCCACCGCGCCGGCGTCCGCGTGGCCCGGAACGGCGTGATCACGCGAAAGAGAAAAGGATGGAGAAAGAAGTTCCACCCCAGCGATCCCAGGAACCCCACGACCAGCCACACCCCCGCCGCCGAGACTTCCGCATTCCGCACCTTCACCAGCGGCGCAATCCAGACGAGCACCAGCGCCAGCGTGATCATCGCCGGCACATCCGCGCCTGAGAACGAAACGCCGCCAATCGTCATCCGCCCGTTCACCGCCACGAAGATGCTGATCGCCGCAAACACGACGATCGCAATCGTCAACAGCCTCAGTCCCCTCTCCCCGCGAGGCGGGGAGAGGGTCAGGGTGAGGGGCCGCGTGCAAAGGGCGATGAGCGCGAGAACAATCGCCAGCGCCCCCGGAAACAACTCCCGCTCCGCAATCCCCTCATCGCCGCCCCACACCAGATTCCGCGGCGAAGCCACCAGCCAATGCTGCGGCAGCGCCGACCCCAGCCGCGCCTCGAAGCTCGTCCTGCGCGCCCCATACGTCTCGGCCACGATCTGATACGGGATCAGAAACGGCAGCAGCAGCACCGACGCGATCGCCAGCGCCCCGAACAACCGCACCCAGAACGCGCGATCCCGCGGCCCGTTCGCAAATCGGAGAAACCCGATCGTCACCACGAGCGCGAACCCGCCGAAGAGCAGCCAGTGAATGCTGGTCAGCCCGTTCATCAGAAACACCGCGCCGAGGAGCGCGGCCCGTTTCGCGTCCGGCTTGCGCCAGTAGACCAGCAGCGCCGCCAGCAGCAGCGGCAGCCAGCCGCTCCAGACGATCTGCAGATGCTGGACGTGACTGATCGTGAACGACGCGAACCCGTGAACGACGCCCGCGATCAACGCCGCGATCGTGTTGCCGGTGATCACCCGCGCCAGCACGAACGCCCCGTACCCGGAGAACGCCAGCCCGAGGAGCAGCGCCACGTTGTACAGCATCAGCGCCGGCGCGCCCGCCGCCTGCAGCGGCAGCACCGCCAGCGCAATCCCGGTCATGTGCTCACTGAACGCGAACGCATACGGCGCCGGATGGTAGATCGGCGCATGGAACAGATTCAGCGGCGCATGCGTGAGCGAATACCCGCCCCAGTCCAGCATCCACGCAATGAGCAGCGGATCGCCGAGGTCGGGCGCGGAGGTGCCGAGGTCCAGCGCCAGCGGCCACGTCACCGCGATCGCGAGAAGCAGGTAAAACGCGATGGCCGCCACATGCCGCACGCGCGGAGTATAGGAGTGCGAGGAGTGGAGCGGCGGGCTTTAGCCCGCCGAGGTGTGGGGGCCGCGGCGGGCTAAAGCCCGCCGCTCCACGGATCGCGCGGAGCCGCTTTGAGCTCCGCTCTGGCGAAAGACGCGTCTTCAGTCCCCTCTCCCCGCGGTGAGCGGGGAGAGGGTGGCCGAAGGCCGGGTGAGGGGTTGTGGCGCTCGGCAAAAGGGGAGCCCCTCACCCTAACCCTCTCCCCGTGCGCGGGGAGAGGGGACTGTGTTCCGTCGCGTTAAAACGCAATCCCGAGCAACGCCGCCACGAACTTCGCGATCTGCGTCTGCCCGATCTCGCCGAGCTCCCCGCGCGGCACGCCCGCCCCGCTCGCGAACAGCACCGTGTGCAGCTCGCGATGCGTGTTCAGCGCGCCATGCTGTCCGTACGAGTCGGGCTCGCCGACGACCGGCGCTTCCGCGGAGGGCGACAGCCCGATCGACGGATAGGAGATGGCCACGACGTCCCCGCTGTCCGCGTGCGACGCGGCGCTCTTCTTCTCCACGCGCTCGAAGAACCCGGAGCCCGTCAGCATCCTCATCACCGCATCGCTGTCATCGTCGCCGGAGAAGCGATACAGATGCGCCACGCTGAGCGACGCGTACGCGCGCCAGCGCGGCGCGAAGCCGTGATCGGCGAGCAGCCGGTTCATGTGCACCACGCGGTCGACCGGCACCAGCCCGTGATCGCCGGTGACGAGAAACGCGTCGCGATTCGCGTCGAGCTGCCCGCCCACGGCTGCCGCCGCGCGATCCGCGGCCACGTACGCGCGGCGGATCACGGAGTCGTCGTAGCCGAGGAAGTTGTGCCCGGCCTGATCGATCACCGGCTGATAGGCGAGCAGGAGGTCGAACGGCATGCGCTGGATGGTCAGCGTCTGCACGCGCGTCAGAAAGCCGGACAGCCGCTCGATCTGCTCGGCGAACGTGTTCGGGTCGATGTCGGCCTGCTCGTCGGGAAGGCCGGGCCAGAATCCGACCTCGGTGTCGAGTATGGCGCGATACGACTCCGGGTAGGCGCGCGTGCGGGAGATCGGGCCCCAGTAGAGCGTCACGTCGAGGTTCGGCGTGGTGGCCAGCATCTTCGACCACGAGCCGTGCTGGTCGCGGCTGATGGCGAACCAGCCGCGCGCGTCGATGGGCAACTCCTGCTCGCCGCCGCGCTCGATGACATAGAGGTCGTAGTTCGTGCGGCGGTCGTCGGTGGTGTCGAACGCCACCACGTCGATGTCGAGACGCAGCGAGCGCGACGCCGTCCACTCCACCCGCGAGCGCATGATCGGGCTGAACGACGTACGGCGCTGCGGCCGCGACGTCCAGGTCGGCGGCACCCACCCGTCGCGTTTGAAGTCGGTGCGGGTCAGCTTCACGACGCGGCCCGGTACGAGCACCGGCGTCCAGACCAGGCCGAAGTCGCCGGTGCGGCGCGGCGTCGTGGCGTCCATGCCGGGGAAAGGCACGATGCCGACGCGTTTGCCGTGACGCCTGGCCTTGTCGACGATCGTCTCCACGTCCACTTCGACGGTGAGGCCGTGCGCGGTCTGGTCGATGGGTGTGCCGGTGATGTGGAAGCGGTTGGCCACGACGCCGTGCACCTGCGGGTCGGCGCCGGTGAGGATGGACGCGTGCGTCGGCGCCGTGAGGGTCGGGTTGACGGGGATGACGCGTGCCACCGCGCCGGCGCGGGCGAGGTGCTCGAAGGCCGGGAGCTGCGTCTGGCGCGTGAGCTCGTCCGCGCCGAGGCCGTCGAAGGTCATGAGCACGACCCGCTGCGCGGTGCCGGTGGCGGCGAACTGCGGACGCGGAGGCGCCGGCGGCGCCGCGACGCGCGCGGCTGGCGGCGCGGCGGTGGCGCAAGCGAGGACGAAGAGAAAGGGGAGGAAGAGGAGTCGGCGCACTATTTCTTCAGGCTCTCGAGGATGCGGGCGCGGTACTCCTTCGCCTTGGCGATGACGGCGTCTTCATCGACGGTCAGCAACTCGCCGCGGCGCATGAGGATCTTGCCGTCGACGATGGTCGTTACGACCGAGTCCCCCGAGGCGGCGTAGACGATGGCCGATTCGACGGAGTAGACCGGCTGCGTGTCGACGCGCTCGAGGTCGACGAGGATCACGTCCGCGCGCTTGCCGCGCTCCAGAGTTCCGATCTTGTCGGCCAGTCCGAGGACCTGCGCGCCGCCGATCGTGGCCAGGCGCAACGCTTCGCGCGCGCTCATCGCCTTCGGGTCGCCGCGCATCACTTTCTGCAGGCGTGCCGCGCTGGCCGCTTCCTCCACCATGTCGAGCGTGTTGTTGGAGCCGGCCGGACCGTCGGTGCCGAGGCCCACCTCCATGCCGGCGGCGATCATCTCGACGACCGGCGCCACGCCGGAGGCGAGCATCTGATTGGACTCGGGGCAGTGCACGACGCCGGTCTTCTTTGCGGCGAACGTGCGCAGCTCGGCGGGCGTGAGGTGGACGCCGTGCGCGGCCACGACGTCATCGCCGAGGAAGCCGATGGAGTCGAGATAGGCGCCGGGGGTGAGGCCGTTCTGCTTCTCCGCCACCTGGCGGAGCTCGTCCTTGGTTTCGGAGACGTGGATCAGGATGGGGATGCCGAGCTCCGTTGCCAGCGCCCGCACCTGCTGCAGGTGCTCCTTGGAGACGGTGAACGGCGCGTGCGGGGCGAAGGCGGGGGTGATGAGGCGGTCGCCTTTCCACTGCCGCGCGTAGTCGCGCATGTAGCGAATCATGTCGTCCCACGTCTTGTTGTCGGGCGCGGGAAAGTCGATCAGCGTCTCGCCGAGGACGGCGCGGAGTCCGGCCGCCTTCGTCTCGCGGGCGATGTCGGACTCGAAGTAGTACATGTCGCCGAACGTGGTCGTGCCGGAGCGGATCATCTCCGCCGCCGCCAGCCGCGTCCCCCACTTCACGAACTCCCGGTCGACGTTCTTCGCCTCGGCCGGAAAGATGAAGTTGGTCAGCCAGTCCATCAGGTCGCGGTCGTCGGCGATGCCGCGGAAGAGGGTCATCGGCACATGCGTGTGCGCATTAACGAAGCCCGGCATGACGGCGTGCCCGCCCGCTTTGATGACGGTTTTCGCGGAGTACTTTTTGTCGACCTCGGACGAAGGCCCGACGGCGACGATCTCCCCATCGCGAATGGCCACCGACCCCCGCTCGATGTTCGGCCCCGCCATCGTGAGCACCGTCCCGCCGGTGATGAGGATGTCGATGCGCTCGGCGGCGAGGAGGGGGAGGGCGAGAAGGAAGGAGGCGGCGAGAAAAAGACGTCGCAACATGAGCGCAACTTAGCACAGACACATGGCCGTAGAATCGGGCGATGGCCGCCACGTATCAGGACCTCGTGGAGTTGGACCTGCCGGAGTGGCAAATCGGCGAAATCATCAGCGGGGAGCTTGTTGTGCGCCGCCTCCCGCCACCGCGCGCCGCGCATGCGCACTCCTCGCTGATCGGCCTGTTGGCCGAAGTGGGCTTGTACGGCCCGTGGTGGATTCTGACGCGCGTCGAGTTATGCCTCGGCAGCGACGTCTTCGTCCCGGATTTGAGCGCCTGGCGGCGTGAGCGGATGCCTGTGCTTTCGAGCGAGCCTCCCTGGATCGAACTGGCTCCGGATTGGGTGTGTGACGTGTTGACGGATCAATCGCGTGAGGTCGTCCTCAACGCGAAACCGAGCGCTTATGCGAGACACGGAATCGCTGATTGGTGGATCGTCGATCCGGACGCGCAGACGGTCGCGGTGAAGCGGCTCGCTGGAGCAGCGTATGAGTCCGTTGAGACCTCGCACGGTGCCGCCAGTCTTCAGGCATCTCCCTTCGACGCACTGCGGCTCGACTTGCACTATCTCTGGCGACTGTAGTGTCGGAGTGCGGTGGCTCGTGCCGCGGGAGTGTTTTGGAGTGCGGCGGCCCTGGCCGCCGCTTTCTAATTCGTGCGCCAGAAACCACAAGCGTGCTCCACGATGCAACCGAATAGGAAAGCGGCGGCTAAGGCCCAATGGTCTTCAGTTAGCACGAATCAACGCGTGCGTAGCACGCTGAAAGACAGTAGCCCCCGGCTTCAGCCGGGGGAATCGAGTGCCGATCAATCTCCAGCCCGCGTAGCGGGCGGCAGATCTGTCGCCCGCTACGCGGGCTGGA